>OGPA01000782.1_pt1 | contig 29920 bp, 18 predicted proteins | sample 1552841 | NCBI WGS metagenome assembly OGPA01 (sample SAMEA2579916, study PRJEB22360) | human gut metagenome | reverse complement strand
CAACCTGCCTGGGCTGGGCTTTGAGGTGAATGGTGTGGTGCTGCCGGTGGTGCTGGTGTGGTACATTTTTACCGAGCTCGGTTCCATTGCCGAGAACGCCGCCGCCATGGGCGCACCCGTGCCCGGGTGGCTGGTAAGGATCCTGGCGCAGGGGAAGGAAGGAGCAGAAAAGTGAGGTGCGCGGCGGGGTGAGGTCACCCCGCCCTACGTACAGCTTTCAAGTGGGATCGTAGGGCGGCCAGCCCTCTGGCCGCCGCGGAGGGGTCAAGACCCCTCCCTACAAAGCAAACCGTAAAAGGGGCGGCAGCGCGAGCCGGAGGGGCTTTGCCCGTGAATGGGCGGCAACTTTGCCTTCCCCCAAGTGGGGGAAGGTGGCCCCGCAGGGCCGGATGAGGGATGAGCTTGCGAAAAGCAGAGCGCGAACGGGGAATCACCGCAGGGCTGCCCCTCATCCGCCCTCGGGCGGGGCCTCGGGCACCTCCCCCCAAGGGGGAAGGCTGACAACGTGAACCTGCGAGTCGGTAAAAAAGAAGGGTATCTGTCGCATGAACGGCAGATACCCCTTTTTTATTTTGCTTACAGGTAATTTTTCAGGTCGCTCTTGTTCGTGGCGCAGCGCTCGGCGGCCTCGCGGGTGATGCGGCCTGTGCTGACAAGGCGGGCCAGGTCGGCGTTCAGGCTGTGCATACCAAGGGCCGCGCCGGATTGCAGGATGCTCGGGATCTGGTAGCACTTGCCCTCGCGGATCAGGTTTGCGACGGCGTCGGTGCCCACCAGAATCTCCGTGGCGGCGCAGCGGCCCTTGCCGACGGCCAGCGGCAGCAGCTGCTGGGTGATGACGCCGCGCAGCACGGCGGCCAGCTGGCCGCGGATCTGGTTCTGCGCACCGGCAGGGCAGACGTCGATGATGCGGTCGATCGTCTGCGCCGCGCCGATGGTGTGCAGCGTGCTCATGACAAGGTGTCCGGTCTCGGCAGCCGTGACGGCAGCGGAAATCGTCTCATAGTCGCGCATCTCGCCGACGAGGATGACGTCGGGGTCCTCACGCAGGGCGCTGCGCAGCGCCGAAGCAAAGCTGCGCACATCGGCGCCGACCTCGCGCTGGTGGATCAGCGAGCAGCGGCCCTGATAGACGTACTCGATGGGGTCCTCAATCGTGATGATGTGGTCGCTGCGCGTCTTATTGATGTGGTCGATCATGGCGGCCAGCGTGGTGGATTTGCCGCTGCCCGTGGGGCCGGTGACCAGGATCAGGCCGCGCGGCTCGTCGGCCAGCTTTGTCAGAACGGGCGGCATGGCCAGCTCCTCCAAGGTCGGGATGGAGTCGTTCAGCAGGCGCAGTGTGGCTGCGGCCTTGCCCTGCTGGTAAAAGACGTTCACACGGCTGCGGGTACCGTCGGGCGCGACAAGCGCAAAGTCTGCGTCGATGCGCTCCGATGTGATGGCCTCGCGGTGGGCCTCGTCCATCAGGCTCAAAATCAGCGAGCGCGTCTCTGCCGTCGAAAGCTGGACCGGCGCCTCCGCCAGATGCCCGTCGATGCGGAACATCAGCGGCAGCCCCTCGGAGATATGAATATCGCTGGCCTTGCTGTTCCGCGCCAGCGCGGTGAGCTCATGAATCTGCATGGCAGTTACTCCTCCCGTCACTCCTCATAGAACGTGATCTTCAGCAGCTCCTCGGGGGTGGTTTCGCCCTCGCGGACGAGTTGCAGGGCGGCCTCGCGCAGGCTCGTCATGCCCTGGCTGCGGCGGGCGGCCTCGGTCAGCTGCGCCTGCGTTGCCCCGGCAGAAATCAGTTCGCGCAGCTCACGGTTGATGATGACCAGCTCGTGGATGGCGATACGCCCGCGGTAGCCCGTGCCGTTGCACTGGGTACAGCCCGTGCCGCGGCGCACAAACGGGATGTCAGGCCCTAAATAGGTGCGCTCCTCCGCCGTGACCGGCACCTGCTTGGCGCAGTGCGGGCAGACGCGGCGCATCAGACGCTGAGCCACGAGGCCCGCGACGGAGTTTGCGATCATGTACCGCTCGACACCCATATCCTCCAAACGGACAATGGACGACAGTGCGTCGTTTGTGTGCAGCGTTGAGAAAACCATGTGGCCCGTGATGGCCGCACGCACCGAGATGGACGCTGTCTCGGCGTCGCGCGTCTCGCCGACCATGATGACGTCGGGGTCCTGGCGCAGCAGGGCGCGCAGACCGCTCTCAAACGTCAGGCCGGCAATGTTGTTGACCTGCGTCTGGTTGATGCGGGCCAGGTTGCGCTCCACGGGGTCCTCGATCGTCGAGACGTTGACCTGCCGCTCGGCAATCGTCTGCAGGACCATGTACAGCGTCGTCGTTTTGCCAGAGCCTGTCGGTCCGGTCAGGTAGACGATGCCGTTCGGGCGGTTCAGCAGCGGCAGAAAGCGCTTGTAGGTCTCGTCGTTCATGCCGAAATGGCTGGCATTTTTGATGTAGGTGTTGCTGGACAGAATACGCAGAACGGCCTTCTCGCCAAAGACCGTCGGCAGGATCGAAACACGGACGTTGACGTCGGGGCCGGTCTCGAGGCGTGCGCGGAAGTGGCCGTCCTGCGGGATGCGGTGCTCGGCAATGTCAAGGTTCGACATGATTTTGATACGCGCGATCAGCGGCTGGTGCAAAGCACGCTGCAGCGTCACATAGTCAATAATGACGCCGTCGATGCGCATACGGACCTTCGTCTCGCCCTCGAACGGCTCGATGTGAATATCCGACGCTGTCGTCGTGACGGCACGCTGCACGAGGCTGTTCAGCAGACGGATGATGGGCGCGTCGAGGTCGCCGCCCTCGGCAGTCATGTCGATGGCCAGATCCTCGGTCTGGGCGGCGGCCATGTCGCTGTCGTTGGCGGTGCGGGCCGCCTTGCGGGCGCTGACCTCGGCGTAATAGTAGCGGATGGCGCGGCGCAGCGGCTCCAGCTCGGCCAGCACGATCTCCGGTTCGAGGCCGGTCAGCTGGCGGATGTCCTCAAGGGCGTAGTAGTTCAGCGGGTCGTTGGCGGCAATCGTCAGCGCGCGCGGACTCTGCGCAATCGGCAGCATATCGTACTTCTGCGCAAGCTCCTGCGGGACCTTCTCAACGGCGGTCACATCGACGTTGGTGTGCTCGATGTCGATCATTGTAAGCTGGAGGCGCTGGGCCAGTGCCTCCAGGACCTGACGCTCATTGACGTAGCCAAGCTCCTGCAAAGCCTGGCCGACGCGCAGGTCGCGGTGCTCTTTCTGGTAGGCAAGGGCGGTGTTCAGCTGGTCGGGCGTGATATAGCCGAACTCGATCAGAACGTCGCCGAGGCGGATGTTTTTCACGGCTGTACGCCTCCTTTGTCACAGAGGATCACGTTCAGGGATACATTGAACGCCGTGGCCGTCACGGCGCTGCCGTCGGTGTCGGCGAAGCTGCGGGTATCGATGGAGAAGGATACAAGCTGTACGGACGGGTAGTTCGCGGCCATGTCGTCCAGCATCGAAAGAAAATCACTGTCCTCGCCCGTGCAGCGGAAGTTGATCGCCACGCTGCGGTAATAGCCCGGCTGGTCATAGTCCGGGATGAGGTCGGAGGCTAAGATCTGCTGCAAAATGGCGTTGCCCTGGGCCGTCGTGCCGGCGGTGTCAGCGGTGATGCTGTCGTCGTCACTGTCGTCGTCACCGGCAAAGGCGGACGCGGCTGCGCTGGGGGCAGCGCTCTGTCCGGCGTTCTCACTGGCGGTATAATAGGTAAGGCTCTGGGTCACGGGCTCGCCGATGGTCAGCGAGTCGGGCTGTAAATTGTGGTTCAGCTCTAGGCTTGTCACCAGCGTGTCCAGCTCGTCACTGCTCAGCAGGCTGTAGTAGCTGGCGTTGGCGGTCTGCAGTTCGCCCCAGTTGTTGTTTTTCTCGGCGGCGTAGGTGCCGGCCAGCATGATCGCATCCTGCATGGAGGTCTGGGCGTCCTGCGCCTCGCGCAGATCGGCGTCGGCCTGCTGGTGGTTCTCAATGCCCGGAATCAGCAGGAACCGGACAAAAAGCACAACGAACGCCAGCATCAGAACGACGTACAGCAGAATTTTATCGCGCTTTGTCATTGGTGCAATTTCCATAGCGCCCTCCTTTACTGCTGCGGCGCTGCCAGCACACAGCGCAGATCGATGGAATAGCCGTCGTCATCGGCCTTGTAGCCGGTGTAGCTGACGGTGGAAAACACCCCGCAGTTCTGCAGGGAACGGATGTAGGCCGGAATGTCGATGACCTGGGAGGAGTTCGCGTTAAAGAGCAGCTCGCCCGTCGATGCGTTGTAGTCGGTGAACTGGATCGTGATGCCGGACCCGCCGGCAGCCTCGACCCGGTGCAGCAGACTGCTGGTCACGTCGGGGTAGCTGTTCAGCAGCTCGGTCATCCCGTCGGAATAGTCGGTCAGCAAGCGGAACTGCGCCGCAGACTCGGAATCCTGCGTTGCGGCGCGGTATGGCTCGGTATTGTCGCTGCACCAGTTCAGGATGTCCTCCCGCTGGCTTTTCAGCATCGAGGTGTGCAGCGTCAGCACACCCCAGCCCAGCATGGAGACAGCCACGACAGCAAGGCCGGGCACCAGCGTCCGCAGGCCCTGGCTGCGGGACTCCGACTTGGCCGCACCGGCGGCCTTCTGCCAGCGCAGATAAAAGTTGTTCTGTTTCATAGCCATAATGATAAGCCCCCGGGGCAAGTATTTGCAGGTAAAAATCAGCGTGCGATCAGGTTGCCCGCTGCGTAAAGCACATCGGCCAGCGCGGTGCCGGACGGCAGTTTGACAGTGGGTGAATCCGGGAAGCGGTCCACCTGCAGGCCCAGCGCCTCACAGCCCGGGCGGCAGACCGCAAGGTCGTCCGCCGTGGAGCCGGCAAAGCAGACCGTCTCAATGCGGTGCTCGCTCTTGCTGGTCGTGTGGAACTGGATCAGGCCCGAGAGCTTCTGCGCGATCTCGGTGCCGGACTCCGCCGAGCCGCGCGGGTTGAACAGGCGGCTGCGGGTCGAGTAGGTGTACTGCCCCTGCACAAACAGGCAGGCAGAGATCGTGTCATCGTCAAATTGCAGCAGCACGAAGGTTTTCTGCTGCAAATCGGGGATCGTGCGCACGGCCTTGATCGGCGCGGCCAGCCCTAAGTCGATGCTGTACAGCTTGAAGCCGACGGCCTTGGCCAGCGCGTCGTACCCGGCAATGACGCTCTGCTCCACGCGGGTGGCCAGCACGGTATCCACGCGGGTCCTGGCATCGCGGGAGAGCAGCATGTAGTCGTCCAGCGGAGCCTTGACCTCGGCGCCGCCGCTGGCAAGCTCATGGGAGAGCACGGCCATCCGCTTTTTCTCGCTCATGGCGGGCAGCGACAGGATGCGGTGCATGAACTGGCTGCCGCCTGCAATCAGCGCCACGCGGTTCATCGGCAGCTTGTTGGCGGTGAAAAACTCTTTGAGCGCGGCGGTCAGGTCCGTCTCGTTTGTGATGACGCCGTTGATCAGGCAGCCCTCGGGCAGCTCGGTCTGGGCGGCGGCGACAACGCGCGCCCCGCTGCCCGTGGGCGTGCCGACGGCGGCATACACCGTGCGGCTGCACAGATATAAAGAGGTAAGAAGTGCCATGGTGGGCCTCCGAATGGATAAAATATAAACAGAAAAAGGAGCTGCAGTGATGAAGCTCTCTCCCCCACCCGCTGCGGCGGGAGCCCCCTCGCAGAGGGGGCCAGGGAACTTGCCTCCCTCTGCGAGGGAGGTGGCCCGAAGGGCCGGAGGGAGAGAAGCTGCCGGGAAAATCCCTTTTCAGGGTTGACGGTGGTTCCTTTAAATCGCGCCGCTCGACGCGCCGATGGTGCCGTAGGACTGGTAGATGGGCACGATGACCGCGGCCACGACGCCGCCGACCACGAGACCCATAACAACGATCATAACGGGCTCCAGCAGCGTGACAAGGCGCTTGGTCGCCATCTCGGCCTCATAGTCGAGTGTCTCGCTGATGGTCGCCAGCAGGCTGTCCAGCTTGCCGGTCTCCTCGCCGACAGCGACGGAGGAGGAGAGCTTCACTTCAAAACCGTCGATGCCCGCAATCGCCTCCGACAGGCTGTGGCCTGCGCGGATGCTGTCCAGCGCGTCACCGAACTGGCTCTCGATCCAGCGGTTGCCGATGGCGTCGCGTGCCGCGGCCAGTGTCGTGATGATGGGCACGCCGCTGCCGTACAGGTTGGACAGCGTGCTGGCAAAGCGCGCCGTGCAGATCTTGCGGTTCAGCACGCCGACCACCGGCGCGTGCAGGATGAAGCGGTCCCACTGGCGGCGGACCTTCGGCTGCGCCAGCAGGAGCTTGCCGCCAAAGACGATGAGCGCCGCCACGACAAGCAGCACCGGCCAGTTGGCACCGACAAAGTCGCTGACGTCAAACAGCAGCTGGGTCAGGAACGGCAGGGTCTCCATCTGGTCAAACATCGGTTTGAACTGCGGCAGAACAAAGGTCATCAAAATCGCAATAACGCCGACGATCAGCACGGACAGGATAATGGGGTACATCATGCTGTTGCCGACCTGCTGGTTCATCTTGTGCTCGCGCTCATAGTAGGTCGCCATGCGGGCGCAGGCGTGGTCGATGCTGCCGGTGCCCTCGGCGCTGCGGATCATGGCCAGCAGCAGGGTGGGGAACGCGGGTGCGCAGGACTCCATCGCATCGGACAGCGGCACGCCCTTGCGCAGCTCGCTCAGGATGGCCTCGTACAGGGCCTTCTGGCGGGCGTCGATGGTGCGCTCGTCCGCCATGATGCGGAACGCACGCACCAGCGGCACACCGGCGGTCAGCAGGGTGCCCAGGTTGCGGCAGAAATCCGCCAGCACGGCGGTTTTCAGCGGGCGGAACGTCGCGTGGGCCTTCTGGGCCTCCTGCGCGTCGGTCATGTACAGGCCGTCATTGCGCAGCTTGGCGTAGAGCGCCTCCTCGCTGGGGGCCTCAAGCAGTCCGCGGACGGTCTTGCCCTTCTCACTGGTGGCAGTATAACGAAAACGTGGCATGAGGGAGATTCCTCCGAAAAATATTAAATCGTAAACGACAGGCAGCGGCAAGGTTCACTCCCCCACCGCCTGCGGGCGGAGCCCCCTCGCAGAGGGGGCCAAGGCGCCTTGCCTCCCTCTGCGAGGGAGGTGGCGCGAAGCGCCGGAGGGAGAAAACCCCGCGACGGATGCCGATTTTGCATTGGCAGGAGAGCACAGTCACAAAAACGCGCAGTACCATTCCAAAACGGGCCCGCCAAACAGCATCGCGATCACGATGCCCGCACACAGAAACGGGCCGAAGGCGAAGTGGTCCTTCTTCCCTGCCTTTTTGGCGGCCAGCAGGTATATGCCGTACATACCGCCAAAAACAATGCCGAAAAACATTGCCAGCAGCGTATTCTGCCAGCCCAGGAACAGCCCGGCGGCTGCCATCAGCTTGATGTCGCCGCCGCCGAACGCGCCGTCGATGACAAGGCAGAGCAGAAACATCGGCACACTGACGCAGAGCGCACCGATGATGTGCGGCAGCCAGTCGGCAGGGGAGAGCAGCACGCTCACCGCGCCGCAGACCGCCAGCGCCAGATTCAACCGGTCCGGGATGGTCTGCGTCTCGGCATCAATGAGCGAAACGCTCAGCAAGATCCCGCAGACCGCCAGCGCCAGCAGCGCGGCCCAACTCATGCCGAACAGCCCGCCCGGCAGGGCGTAGGCAGCGCCGTACCGCCAAGTGCAGCCCAGCGCCAGCACGCCGCCCAAAAGCTCCACCAGCAGGTACCGCGCCGGAATGTGCGCACCGCAGTGGCGGCACCGCCCGCGCAAGAATAACCAGCTGAACACAGGCACTAAGTCCGGCGCACCCAGCGTGTGGCCGCACTGCGGGCATACGCTGCGGCCCTTCAGCGGGTCCATGCCCCGCGGCAGCCGCCACGCGACGACGGTCATAAAGCTGAACAGCGCCGCGCCCAGCAGAAAACGAATGAGTCCCAGCAGAAGCTCAAGCAGCAGCATGGCCCACCCCCGCGCCGTATTGCAGCCGGTCCTCCGCGCGGAAAACGCGGTAACCGCCGTCGGCATCATAGATGGCGTACATGCCGTTCTCCTGATACAGGAGCCGCTGCACGGTGTAGCCGTTCGGGTCGATCTGCAAAAGCGTCACTGTGCCGGGCAGTGAGCCCAGCGTGCGGATTTCCTCGGCGATGCCGTTCGCAAAGCCGTCCGCGCTTGTCTGGTCGGCGAACGTCTGCCCGGCGGAGTAGCACTGGGCAGACACGGCACTGGCCGCCAGCCGCGCAGCCTTGACCTGAGCCAGGGCCTCCCGCGCACGGGCCTGATAGCGCAGCTCCGCCGCGCCGGTCACAATAGTATACAGGACAGCGCCCAGCGCCAGCAGTACGGCGAGCTTTTCCGCAAACGCAGCTTTGGCCCAGCGTTCCCCGGTATGGCGCAGCCATGCGCCCAGTCGTGCTGCCAGCATTGTTACACATCCTCTACCATATAATAACGCACTGTTTAGTATACCGTGCCGGGCCTGTATTTGCAAGAAATTTCGCGAAAAAAACTCTGTTTTTTGTTCAAAGCTAACGGAAACTATGGCGAAATCGTGCACAACCTGCCGCTGACCCACTATATTTGGTGTAAATTTGCTGAAATCTCGCGGAGTTTCTTGCGAAAACGTCACATTCCGAGTATAATTATATAATCTGATATTGTGTCTAATTGTAACCTTTCACCGGAGAAACGACGGGAGCATCTGACGGGAGCATCTATGGTGCAGTACAATAAAAATATAAAAAACAAAAAGAAAGGCTTTACGCTGGTGGAGCTGATGGTCGTTCTGGCTATCACGGCCATTCTGGCTGCGCTGGTCGGCGGCGGGCTGATCGCCTACACGCGGCTGGCCCGGTTCGAAAAGAACGAAGCCAACGCCCGCACGCTGTTCCAGACGGCGCAGATCTCCCTGACCCGGATGGAGACGGCGGGGGAGTTGGATGCGTTCCGCCGGCAGGTCATGGAGGAGGGCAGCACGGGCGAACACTTCCAGAACGACGCCACCGTGACCGACGCGGACGGCAAAACCCTTGTGAGCCGCACCAAGACCGAACTGAACCAGAACGTGGCCGCGCTCTACTATGACCGCACGGGCGCTGCCGCGGGCAACCATAACGCGCTGGTGGAGCGGCTGCTGGGCGATTACATCTACGACGCCTCGCTGCTGAATGCCTCGATCTGTGTCGAGATCGACATGCAGAGCGGGCAGGTCTACTCGGTCTTTTACGATACCAAATCCGATAAGCTCCGCTTCAATCAGGACGGTGCTACGAATATTTATGACCGCAGCTATGACCACCGCCGCAATGACAGCCTTGTCGGCTACTACTCTGCCGAGGATCGCGTCAACGTTGTGCAGCTGGTGCAGACGAAGCTGAAGGTCAAGAATCCCCGCCTGACGAACGGCGAGACGCTGACCCTGAGCTGGAGCGGCAACTCCAGCCTCGGCGATCTGGACACCTCCTACACGGCCACGGCCTACGATGCCAAGGATACCGGCAAGACGAAGCCGCTGTTTACCATCACGATCAAACGCGACACCGCGGGTGCGGCAGATGATAACAAGCAGGTCATCACAGAGATGCCTGTTGTTATCTACCAATACAACGACGAAGGCCAGCAGACCGGCACCGAGGAGAAGAAACTCTACTTCCCGCTAAGCTACAACAAGGGCAGCTTTGTGCTGACGCTGGATGCCATGGCGGACGCGGCGCTGCTGCGCGCGTGTGAGAACGACGCTGACGTTGCCGCCACGAGCCTGTACAGCATCACCCGCCTGCTGAACGACCCGAAGGACATCTACATTGCCATGCGCGCCGAGCCGCGGGAGAACTACAGCGACACCTACACAGCCAGCAAAGAGGAAACGACGAACGAGGAAAACACCCTGCTGGCCAAGGGCGATACGGCGGACAAAGCCTACCTGAAATACTTCCGCCATCTGTACAATCTGCGTTGGTCCGCGGATTGGAAGAATGCCGGCGAGGGCACCTACATGCTGACCCCCCAGGCCAGCAACAGCACCGGCCTGAACTGGACGGGCGGCGGCGTCACGGTCTACTGCGCGTCGGGTGGGCAGTACCCGGCGGCCAAGGTGCCGTCCCTCAATGACCCTGTCGCCTGGCCGACGATCCCGGAACTGGGCGAAAAAATCGTACTTACGAGTAAAACAACGGGCCTTGCCAACAACAAGACGACCCGTGTTCCCATCCTCAATCTGCAATTGAGCAGCAAGTCCGTTGCAAAAACCGGCAGGGCAGAGAAGGACGAGCTGGCCGACCACTATGTCGGCCTTATCGGCGAGAACAAGGGCAAAATTTCTTACATCACACTGTGCGACCCGGACATTCAGGTCAACGTCAAGACCGAGACCGTCGCCGCTGGTGCGCTGCCGGAGGCAAACCAGCTCAAGCTGACCGCAACCAAATTCGTCACGGCGCTGGCGAAGGAAGACGAGAACTGGCGCGATGTGCGTGCCGTCGGCGCACTCTGCGGCGTCAACACCGGCACGCTGGAAAACTGCGCCCTGACCCGCGGCACGAACTCCTCGACCAGTGCGCTGGTGGCCGCGGCGCTGACGTTTGATGACTCCACCACCGCGACAGAGCGAACAGCAGCATACAAGACCGTAAATAACAAAAGCTATACCTATTATACAGACGAGCCGCGCGGCATTGGCGGTCTCGTCGGCGTTGCCATACCCGAAACGGATTCCGTCATGCAGGACTTGACCGTTGCGTCGGACGTGACGGTGGCGGGTCTGCTTGTGGACAAGGACACGCAAACCGTTACAAACACAGCGGCAGACCAGCAGGCCGAGCAGGCCCGCTACGCTGCCGCGGCAGCCGAGCCGGGTGACAAGAACTCCCTCTGGCGCAGCGTCGGCGTGGGCGGCGTGTTCGGCACGGTGGACGCCGCGAAGATGCAGACGACGGACAAGACGAACATCGTCAACAACGGCTTTGTGACCGGCAACGGCTTTACGGGCGGCATCGTCGGCAACCTGTTTACGACGGACACCAGCGTGTCCCAGAGCCTGACGGGCCTGAGGAACAACGGCACGGTCAGCGCGGGCGCCAACTATAAGGGCGATACCAAGGGCAATGCGCGCAGCCTGGTGCTGGGGCAGTTCTTCGGCGGCATTGCGGGCTACGGCAGGGGCGTGACCCTGCAAAACTGCAACAGCGTGACCCGCAGCGACCTGACCGAGACCCAGCTCAAGAAGCAGGTCGAGGCGGGCTTCGACAAAAAAACCGGCACATTGACCGACGCCAGCCCCCTCAAGGGTGATTTCGTCGGCGGCCTTGTCGGCTACGGCAAGGAAATTGTGCTGAACGGCTGCAAGACCGGCAAGGGCTACGTGCTCGGTAGCCGGTTTGTGGGCGGTCTGGCTGGTGGCTTTACCGGCAGCGGCGTACAACAGAACGATACGAACAGCAGTGACGTCTTTGGCAACCGCTACGTCGGCGGCATCGTGTCGGTCAACGGCGGCAACAGCCAAATCAGCGGCATGACCAATACGGGTCTGGTCGCGGCCTTTGGAAAGAACGCGGCCTACGTCGGCGGCATCGTCGGCGTCAATGATGCCGACTGGGGTGGCAGTGAAGACAAGACTGCCAAAGCCACCGTGCAGAACTGCGCCAACCGTATGTCCGGCGACAACGCCACCGACACCCGCCGCATCAACCTGTTAAAGGAGCTGAGCAGCTCCGCGGGCAGCTCCGCGGGCGGCTGCGCCGACTACGTCGGCGGCATCGCGGGCTGCAACGGCAAAAACGGTGTTGTGACGTGGGATACAAGCACCCCGACGCTGGGTGCCATCCTGTACGGCAACAACTACGTGGGCGGCGTGGCCGGTTATAACGATGTAAATGCGAAAATCTCCAACACCTCCGGCCAGAACCTGACCATCAGCGGCCAGATCGTGGCGGCGGGCAAGGCTGTCGGCGGTATGATCGGCCTGAACTGCGCCTCCACGCTGCCCTCCGCCACTGTGAAGGTCAGCCGTTGCAGCCCAGCTGTGCGGGGCGTTCTCGCCCCCCCCCCTGCCGGTGGGCAGCTTCACCGTGGCGGACGACGGCGCGTTTATAACCAATGTGGCCTCGGGCCGCGTCGAGGCCGACGCCGTCGCGGGCGGCATCATCGGCTACAACCGTCTGCTGGCGGCCAAGCCCACAAACGTCACGCTGGCGGCGCTGCTGCCGACGATTAACGAGAGCACCGGCGTGCTGACCGACAGCACCGACGCGGAAACGGAAACGAATACCACAATCACCCTGACCGGTTTCCAGAACATGCTCAACCTGCAGGCCAACATCTACGTCGGCGGCATCGTCGGCGCAAACGACGCCAATACGAAGCTGACGATTCAAAAGGCAGCCAACGGCGCAACGCAGAACGCCCTGTCCGTCGGCGGCCTGAACCCGTCCAACAACGGCGCGTTTAAAGGCGGCGTATCGCTGAACGCGCTGGCCGATGGCCGCTATGACTTTGGCACCGCGCGCGGTGCACTGGCGGGCGGTATCATCGGCTATGCCACGCCCAACACGAAGCTGGAAAACTGCACAAACTACGGCACAGTGGCTCACAAGTGCGCCGCGGGCGGCTTTGCGGGCTGGAACGAGGGCACGATCACCGGCGGCAGCATGTCGGCGTCCCTCGGCAACCGTGAAAACGGGTATACCTATCTGGGCGGCGTTGCGGGCGTCAACGGCGGTCTTATTCAGTCTGCCTACCCGGCGCAGGGCTGCGCCGTGCGCGGCGACAGCTATGTCGGCGGCATTGCGGGCGTCAACCTGGGCGGTGACGCTGCGGCAAGCACCCGCAAGGGCCTCATCATTTGCACAGAGAACAACAGCACTGGCACGGTGGAGGCCAACCAGTACGCGGGCGGCGTGGCCGGTGCCAACGTCGGCAATATCTCGCTGTCCGACCAGCTGCAAAGCAGTGTCACCGCCACCCGCTATGCGGGCGGCGTGGCCGGTATCAATACGGATAAGGGCAGCATTTACGGCGCTGACAACGCCACCGGCGCGGTCGGGGGCAGCGTCATTGCCGCCAACTACGCGGGCGGTGTGGCCGGTACGAACAGCGCCGAAATCACCCGTGTGGAGAACCGTGCCTCGGTGCGCGCCAGCACACAATATGCGGGCGGTATTGCGGGCGTGAATGACGAGGGCGGTACGATCAGCTATTGCAGCCATGCGTCCGGCAATGCCGCCGCAGTCTACGCCACCAACGGCGAGGCAGGCGGCATCGCGGGCAATAATAATGAAAACGCGCTGATTGAGAATGTGCAGGTCCGCGCCGACGTCACCGCGGCCAACGGCACGGCGGGCGGCGTCACGGCCACGAACTTCGGCACCATCGGCCAAGACAGCGAGCTGGAAAACAACAGCAGCGTAAGCAACTGCACGATCACCGGCACGTCGGAGAGCATCGGCGCCATTGCGGCGTACAACAGCGCGGGCGCGACCATCCGCAATGTGAAGCTGGCGGCAAACGCCAAGGTGCAGTTCAGCACTCCGGCGGTCACCATCGGCGGCCTTGCGGGCATGAACGAGGGCACCGTCACCGGCTGTCAGGTCGAAAACGGCGCGCTGGCGCTGAACGACGGCCTGCGCGCGGGCACCAACACCATCACGCTGGGCGGCGCGGTGGGCCGCACCACGGAGCACGGCACGGTCAGCAGCACCAACGTTCTGCTGGACCTTACACAAAATCTTGATAAATATACAGATTTGGGCGGCGTCGCAGGCCAGAACGACGGTACCCTGAAGCAGTGTACCTATTCCGGCACGATGGGCGGCGACGCGGACACGGACGGCCTTGTCGCCGACGGTGCACGCAGCACCGGCAGCACGGTGGGCGGCATTGCCGGTCTGAACAACAGCACAATCACCGCCTGTGAGGTCAAATACATCAAACTGCAGGTCAGCGGTATCAGCAACATCACCACGACCCAGACCGCAGACGAAAAGCTCGCCAGTGCCAGCCATGTGGGCGGCATTGCGGGCCGCAACAATGACGAAATCGCCAACAGCTATGTCGCCACCGAGCGCAGCAGCGGCGAGGGCAGCATCATCACGGCGCGTTACGGCTTTGTGGGCGGCGTCGCGGGCTCCAACAACGGCACTATCAAGGGCAGCGGCAGCAAAAAAGCGCTGGTCAGTGACGAAGAAGCAACACCCGCCCTTGTTGCACAGGTTAAAAATTGGCTGGGTGCGGAAGATGCCAATGCCGGCATCAACAGCATGGCGGCAGAGCTGACCACAGGCAAGACCTACGCAAATCTCATGGGTGTTGACACTGTGTCCAAAGAAGGCTGCGGCTATGGGAATGTCTACAGCCAAAGCGGCCTTGCCGCCAATGATCTGCTTGTCGCCCTGCGCGGCAGCAACAACAGCGAGACCGTCCGTGCCGCCGGTTATCTGGGCGGTCTGGCAGGCTTTAACTCTCTCCGCGGTACAATCGACACTTCCGCCACCGGCCAGTGGTTTGTCTATTCTGACAATGCGACAACGGCATCCACCGTCGGCGGTATTGTCGGCCAGAACGAATCCAACGTCACAGACAAAAGCGTGCTGGACACTGTGGTAAACTGTGCCGCCGTGCGCCGGTTTACGCGCGTGTTTAATGGGTCTAAGAACAAGGACGATACAGACAATGACAACATTTACAAGAGGGAAAATCGTGTTGTTGTCCATGTGGGCGGTGTCATTGGCCAGCAGCAGAACCGCAGCGATGACCGGTGGTCTGTCAGCAAGGTAGTCAACTGCGGCAGTGTGTTCAACAGCCGCTCGGCCAATGTGGGCGGCGTGATCGCCTATTGGCTGGACTACGGCGGAACCGTGCAGAAATGCTTCAATTTTGGCAAAATCACAACAAACACGAACGACAAAAACAGCGGTTACGGTGCAGTCGGCGGTATTGTCGGCTTTATTGACCAGCCTATTTCCGGCGGCACCACAAATGTGCTTTCCTGCCGTAACTACGGTCAGATTTGGTATAAATCAAACGGCGCAAATGACTGCGCGGGCATTATCGGTAAAATCGAGATGAAGCAGCGCACCGATATTATGACGCTGAACATCATCGACTGCGTCAATAGCGGTGCAATCAAGGCAGCGTCGCAGGCAGTCGGCATTCTGGCATGGATCGGCCCGTACGACAAGGGGAACATTGATAATGTTACGGTAAATATTGACCGCTGCCGAAACCTTAATACAGACTTTACGTGTAGCAGAAAAATCGGCATTGTCGGCAGCCGCGGTAATGGCTCTGGGTCGCAAGAAGCAACCAATGTCACAAACTGCTTTGCCACGGTTGGTACAGATTGGTTCCCGATTGCCTATTTGCGCCTGAGTGGCGAGAATGTCACCGGCCACGGCAACTATTATATTGAAAATTCCGAAAGTGCAGGCAAGAGCTTCTTTAAGAAAGATTCCCGTAAACTGACCACAGTAAAACCGAACAGTACAACAGGTAACTGGGAGAAAGCGGATAAGCAAGGAAGTGACTCGGCCTACAATGAGACAGATTGGAACAAGTCCTCGAAAAAAGTAAAAGCACACCGTCTGTACATAGGCTATAACGTCACTGATAAAGCAACCTCTCCTTATATTGCGTTCCTGCCCACTTTGGCAAAGGATGGGAACGGCGCAGCGTACAGTCTGTGGTGGATTCGCGGCCGTGGTGCTACGGCGGAATTGGGTGCCCAACCAAACTCTGCCTATATCAAGACCGACGGTAAGAAAGCCTACATTTTCGATGACACCGGCGCGGGCTATAATGAAAATCCCGGCCAAAAGAGAGCGGACGTGATGCTGCAATTCGGCGAAGCCGCGAACAGTACGAACGACTCAGACGTTGATATTACCGACATCACCGACGAGGTCATCCAGAACTACTATAAGTACGTGCTGGACAGCACCAAGCCAGCCAAGCCGGAAAAAATCGACGTCAAGGCCAGCCAGGTGCAGGACGCGGACAACAACGTCTATGGCCGTTATAAAGTGACGTGGGACGAGCCGAAGGACAAGGAAGCCAGCCCCGCCGCTTACTACCGTGTTGAAATTCTGCCCTGCGATGCCGCAGGCAATATCACCGGGGCCGCCTACCTGACTGCTGACGTCTACCAGCGCAGCTATACCTTTGTGGCTGATAAAGCGTGGACGGGTAACTTCGTCGTGCGTGTAACGCCCTACAATACCAACGACGACCCGAATCAGGATGACAACTTCAACACCAGCGCCGTGCAGACCTTTATGCACGCCCTGCCGACACCGGAGATTGAGTTCCGGCTGGTCAAACGCGAGAACGGCGGCTTTGACTGGAATCAGTGCCAGACGCCGGATGAAAAATCGAGAGAATTCAAGTATGAGGTTGTCGCGGTGCTGAAAAACTACACCGAATACCCGACAGACGAGGCTTGGACCGTCAAGCTGACCGATGGAAGGCATACTTATTATTTCAGCAGACAGGATGGCAAGCAGTACATCCGCCTGACCCAAAATTTGGAACGCACTTTGACGCTTACGGCGTTGGCAACCCCGGTCAACAGCAACAGCACAAAGTATCTGCGCTCGGCCCAGTACAAGTCAGAGACCTATCTCCCGTCCCAGTGGCGTGACCACAACGGCGATAACGGCAAGGACGAGGACGGTCTGCCGCTGGGCACGCTGAAAAAGGACGGCGACACGGACTATGTGACCTACACCGGCCAGACAGCGGAGAGTTTTGAAGCAACCGTGAAGTTCAGCTTTACCCCGAGGGTCAAGAGCGACAGCAGCGAGCACGGCAGCCCGACCTACCGTGTCATGCTGCTGGCAAAATATCTGGGCAATGACACGGTCAACGGGCAGTCCCTGTACGGTCAGTACATCACGCTGGCCGCGCGGGAGGGCATCGTCACCGAGACACCCGTCACCTTCAACCTGAACAGCCTGCCGTCGGATGCTATGTCCAACTACACGGACTTCCTTGTCATTGCGGTGCCCATTACCAGCGGTAAGGGCGATGTGACCACACGCTGGGATGCCAAGGCGGAGGAAGTGTCCGCAGCCATCGCCAGCCATGCAAACGACACCAGCAAAGAAATCTGGTGGAAGAACGGCTATGAGATCGTCCGCACGGGCGAGCACAGCTATACCTATGCCCATTTGACGCCGCTCTGCTTCTCCGACGTGAACCGCACCGATGACAAGAGTTGGGCTATACAGGCCACGCAGACGACCCCGCAGATCATCTTCAAGCAGCTGAACCTGAATGTTCTGAAAGCCCCGACGCTGGACAAAAACACCGAAGGAAAAGTTGACGAGAAAACCAACGAGTTGACCTATACGTTCAACTGGACGCAAGAGGACATGGACGCGAAAACGCCGACCTACAGCATCAAGCTCTACGGCCTGTTGACGGACAAGGACGGCAATGTGACCGGTCAGGAGCAAATTGCGCTGAAGGACGGCGTAAATCTGGCCGATAAGGTTCAGAACAGCGGCAACAACAGCTTTACCCTGCCTGTCAACGTGGATATCATGCTGGCCAACGGCAGCGACAGCTGGCGCTATGACAAGGTCCGGCTCGAGGTCACCCGTGTGGCGGCAGCCGGCACCGATGAAATCGGCGCGTCCGCTGTGGCGGATTACAGCGTTAAGCAGCGCCTGCCCGGCATCAGCGCGCCGAGCTCCATCACCCGCGTCAACGGCGAGACCGACAACGCGGATGCCCTGCTCTACACGGTCAGATGGTCGCCGTCCGACGACGCGCGCATTGACCACTATGAACTGTGCGTCGTCGATGACGGCGGCAAACCTGTGCTGACGCTGCCCACCACGGGCAACGTCGGCAGCCTGACGCTGGATCTGGAGCAGTATCAGGGCAAGACATTGCGCTTCCGCGTTGTTGCCCACTGCAAGGACGACAGCTGCTTTGACGGCCCGGACGGCGCGTTGAGCCAGTCCGAGACCATCGTCCGCCGCGCCGCTGCGCCTGTGGTTGAAAACGTCGCTTTTGACAACAACAGCCCGAATCAGGAGACGTTCCTGAACGACCTCAAGCTCAACATGACGCTGGCGGAAGCCGCACAGGGCAATGTCTACTTTACCGGTTATATCTTCAGCAACAAGGACAATTACAATACAATTGCCGATTTGGCCAGGACATGGCAGAATACCACCACCGGGCAGGCCAAGTACGAGGCCCAGCAGGAGTTGACCAAAAAACTGGACGAGATGCTGGACAACCGCGACGCCGAGCTGGTCATCCCGAAAGACAACCGCACGGTGGGCGGGAGCGCCAGCGTCAACGACAAAACCGCCAGCTATACCTTTGTGCCCGACGGCAACGGCTTTACGCTGACGCCCGACCATGCAAAACAATACCTGCTGCCCGCGGTGCGCGTTATGCCCACCGACGGCACGACAGCGTCGAACTGGTTCTACATCCTGCAGGATGCCGCAAAGGCACAGCTGCCGGCCATCACGCTGGACGTCCCCGTGGACGAACCGGAACGCGCACTTGGCAATGCCGTTTACGCGCAGGAGGTCAACCTGTACAACGACCCCGAGTTTGCCGTCGAGCGCGGTAAGGCCACGCTGGAGCTGCGCCGCTTTACGGTGGAGTGGACCGCGGTGAACAAGTACACCCAGGCCGACGGCACGGTGCGCAACCTGACAGACAGCTATACCTTTACCGTCACGCCGCTGGATAGTACGAAGAAACAGCCTTACAGCATTACGGTGACGACCTACGACAGGGACGAGACGGACACAGACGGCACCACGCATAAGCGCGGGGAAATCAAAACCGTTACCAAGACCTATAACGACAAAACGACAGAGATTGCGAAGCAGACCACCGTTGTGGACGCGGAGACCAACAAGACCCGCACCTGGTACGACCTGAGCGTTGAGCCTGTCTACGACAAAGATAACAACCTGACCGACTGGGAACAGAAGCCCTATGACGTCACCGGCACGGTGGAAATAGAGGGCGGTACGCTGTACTACAAGGCACAGACGGTTCCCATGCTGGAGCTGGTGCAGGAGGACGGCGCCGAGCCTGTTTACCGCATCACCCTGCCCGAGCTGCAGGAAAAGGTGCAGGACGACTCGCTCGCTCTGCAAAAGTTCACCGCAAGTGTGATGCTGCAGACGCTGGCGCACTCGGATAACAATGGTAAGACCGTCGAATCCGGCACGGTCAAGGTCCCCGTCAATGAGACGAACACCGCCGATGCGGCGGAGGATGCCCAGAGTATGGACTCCGCGGAGAGCGTCGCGCCCGCCGAGACTGCAGAAAGCACGGCGGCGGAAAGCGCCCCCGCAAGCGTGCCCCCGGTCCTGATGCGGGCCCGTGCGGCACTGCCCATGGCGACCCCGGAGACCGCCGCTGCCCCGGATGAGACGGACGCGGCGGAAACCGCGCCCCCGGAGCGGACGAAAACAAGCGACGCATCGTAATTTTATTTCAGGAAAGAAGGTGGCATTATGCACCGCAGGGCACGCAGCATTCTGCGCGGGGAGCAGGGACTTTCGATGATACTGGTCCTCTGCATCGGCGCGCTGTTTGTGGCGCTGTCGGCAGCGCTGGTCTATGCGGCCTCCGTGCTGACGGCCAATGCCAACCGCCAGCTGCTGGAACAGGAAGCCTACCAGCTGGCAACCAGCTTTTCCGACGTGCTGGAAGGGGAGCTGAACAAGAAGGACAGCAGCTTTGCCAAGTTCGTCAATGAGCAGTTCATGTTCTCCCAAAGCTACGGCAAGGACATCTATGATTTGGAATCCCAGCCCAAGGAGTTCGCCTGGAAACCGAAAGGCAGCCAGCCTGATGGCGGGGCCGAGGCCATCACGGTAACACTGCGCCGCCGCCCGGGCGACGGTGCCGACAAGCTGAACCAGACGGCGAACAGCACCAGTGTCACAGACCTGCGCAACCTGCTCGACACATTGGAGGGCGAAGACCGCAAGGGCATGGCAATCGTCGATTTACAGCTGGACATTACGGTGACAGTCACGAAAAACGGCGAGAGCTTTGCCTTCACGCGGACCTATGACCGCACAGTGAAGTACGACAGCGACGGCAGCCAGGCAAAAAACAATACATTCCCCAAGGTGTATTACACAATAAACGACAGTACAACAAAGTATTACCGTATTAGCGACCTGACGTTCTACGCCCCCGGCAGTGGTGAACAGCCCATTACTGCCGACAACATTGGCAGCAACCGCCTGACGTTCCATTGCGACACCAGCCAGCAGCCCGATTCCATCACCTACACCCGCGGTGCCAAACAGAGCACCGGCACAACACAGGAGTGACCCGCTATGAAACATACTTTACAAAATCAGCGCGGCGAGACCATTGTGGAAGTGCTTGTGTCGTTCCTGCTGCTGATGATTTTTACGTCGATGTTCGTCGTTTCGCTGCGGTACGCCCGCGCCATGTCCCAAAAGGCCGAGTCGCTGCGGGAGACAGCCTATGCCTTCTGTGCCGGGCTGTACCCGGCCAGGGACGCGGCCCCCGACTGGAAGAAGGAGCAGGAGGGGCTGGAGTTCTCCTTTGGCGATTACGGTGAATTTACGGTGGAAGGCGTCGAGCTGGACAGCGTGGAGACAAGCGCAAAAGTTACGGAAAACGGCCAAGAAACGACGGAACAGCACAAGTTTTACCGCTACAGCAAGAGCACGGCAGAAGGGACGACCAACCCATGAAGCAGCGTTTGAAAAACCAGAACGGCACAACGCTGGTGGAGCTGATCGTCTGCATGGTGCTGCTGGCAATCTTTACGCTGGCGGCGGTCACGCTGATACAGCCCAGTGCGCAGGCGTACATGGACATCCAGCAGCAGACGCGCGCCCAGAACCTGGCCGATGCGCTCATTGAGACGATCCGCGGCGAGGTGCTCGAGGCGAACGGCTATATCCGCTTCACCGACGGCGCGACGGACCTTAATAATTTGGACAGCGTTTTTGCGTCCAAGGGTAACGACTACAGCAAAGGCACGGCACTGGAATTCAGCGTCTACCCCAACCACATTGAGCTGATCGACAAGGACTGTGTGCCGATGCTGACAAAGACAGACGGCACGGCACTGCTGACAGCGGAACAGGCCAATGCGCTGAACGGCTACCTGCACATGCGCTTTTACCGCGATGAACTGAATGGCGCCGGGCACTACGGCAACCCGCAGCACACAAAAGAGAACAAGGACGCGGATGGCAACGTGACGGGCACGCTGCCCTACGTTGCCTACGGCTACACAACGGCCTATCCCCGGGATGCCTATATGGGGCTGTTCATCAGCGAACTGCATTTCTACGCCCGCAGCTGGACGCAGGACGGCGACGAAACCAAGACCCCGCGCATTACGGCTATGACGGTGGTGCTGACTGTGGCCAAGCGGGACGCCAACAACCAGATCGTGCCGCTGTGCACTCAAAAAGCCATTGTGCAGTTGCCCGGTGAGCCGGTCATCCTGTATGAACCAGGCACCTGGGACGGCAAGGCATCGTCGGAGTCGTGAGCGGTGCCCTCCGGGACGATTTTTGAAAAGTTTATTACAATCCCGGCGGATGTACTGGACAAATTCAAATGGACTTGTTATACTTTAAAACATGAATACCTGTGTGCCGGACAAAAATGTAGGAACGTCATGGGCATCAGAGCAGAGAGGATGACTAGGATGGCAACAATTGAAATCAAAATGCTGGGCGGCTTTGAGATCCGTGTGAACGGCAAGCCCGTGCTGGCACAGCTGGCGCAGTCCCGCAAGGCAACGGCGCTGGTGCAGTATCTCGTTTTGCGGCGCGGGGAGCGCGTTTCCCACAAGGTACTGACCGATACCCTGTGGGCAGGGGAGCGGTCCACCAACCCGGACATGGCCCTGCGCGCCATCTTGCATCGCTTCCGCCTTATGATCGACGCGGAGGGCCTGGATGAGATGAAGGACTGCATCGTGACCAGCCGCGGCTACTACCAGTGGAACCCCCATCTGGACTGCAGCGTGGATGTGTTTGAGGTCAACGACCTGTCGGAGCTGGCCCGCAAGGAGAGCGACGCCGAGAAGCGCAGCCGCATTTATGAACAGATCGTCAACCTGTATGACGGGCGCCTGCTGCCGCAGTCTGCGTCCGAGCCGTGGGTCGAAAGCGTCAGCGTGCGTCTGCACGGGCAGTACCGCACAGCCATTTTAAACCTGCTGGAGCTCTGCAAAAAATGGGGCGAGAGCACCCGCATCGTTACGCTGTGTACCCGCGCGCTGGAGCTGGACCCCTACGAGGAGCGCCTTTATCTGGAAAAGATCGTCGCGCTGGAGACGCTGGGTCGCCACGAGGAGGCGGAGGATCTGGCACGCCGCGGCAGCGCCATGGGCTGCCTGCATCATGCCATTGAGCCGGGCCGCGCAGGCTCTGCCTACCGCCAGATGCGCCAGGCAGACCGCAATATGGAGAGCGAGGTCTCCAAGCTGATCTCTGCCCTGCCGGATACCGAGGACACGGGGGCCTGTATCTGCGACTTTGAGACGTTCAAGGAAATTTACCGCGTACAGCGCGGCGTGCAGGTCCGCTACGGTCTGCAGGTATTCCTGGCGATCCTGACCGTGGCTCCCAGCCAGAACACCGATGCTGCCGAGACCTCTCTGATGGTGGAGCAGCTGGGCGATCTGATCCACACGAATCTGCGCCAGTGCGATGTGGCCGCCCGCTACACCGATATGCAGTATGTTGTTATGCTGAGCGGCAGCACCGCCGAGAGCGGCACCGGCCCGCTGGAGCGCATCAAGGCCGCGTTCTACCGCATCCCTGCCCATGGCCGCTACCTGTTGAGCTATAGCCTCTATGTTCCCGAGGCCAAGGCCGACAGCGGGCGCGTCCGCCGCCGCAAAAAGACGGCGAAGAAGGAAAAATAAGTGAGCCGTTAAGCCGTACAGTGAAAGCTGTGCGGCTTTTTCATTACCCTGGCCCCCTCTGCGAGGGGGCTCCGCCCGCAGGCGGTGGGGGAGAGAACCTTGCGATAATCCGACATATTTTGGGCTATGGAAAGGTTCTCTCCCTCCGGCCCTGCGGGGCCACCTCCCTCGCAGAGGGAGGCAAGGGTCTGTTTTTTACACTTTCCACAATCTTTTGCCTAAAAATTTTTACAAAAAATCCGAAAAAACTGTTTAAATTTCCACAACAATGTGGTAAAGTAGTATCAAACAGGCGGGAGTGTTCAAAAATCACTGCGCCGCAATGAAATTCTACGCCGCAGGGCTGCCGGAAGCAGCCCCGGCGCGAAAAGAGGTTTGACGATCCATGGGCTACGCAAGCAAAGACATCCGCAACATTCTGGTGGCCGGCCACGCCGGCTGCGGCAAAACGACGCTGACCGAGGCACTGCTGTACATGAGCGGCGCAACCGAGCGTATGGGCCGTGTCGAGGACGGCACCACCGCCAGCGACTTTGACCCCGAGGAGATCCGCCGCAAGGCATCGCTCAACTCGAGCGTTGTCCCCGTCGAGTACGAGGGCATCAAGTACAACCTGATCGACGCACCGGGTCTGTTTGATTTTGAGACCGGCGCTGCCGAGGGCATCATGGCCGCAGAGAGCGTGCTGATCTGTGTGTCCGGGCGTTCCGGCGTGACCGTCGGTGCCGAGAAGGCGTACCAGCTGGCGCTGAAAAACAACAAGGCGCGGATGATCTTTGTCACCAAGGCTGATTTGGAAAACGCCGACTACTTTAAGATCCTGGAGCAGATGAAGATCAAGTTCGGCCCCAGTGTCTGCCCCTGCGTCGTGCCCGTCCGTCTGGACGACGGCACCGTCGCCTACATCAACCTGTTCAGCCAGAAGGCCTTCAAATACGAAGGCGGCAAGCAGGTCCAGATCGACCTGCCCGACATCGGCCACCGCTTTGAGGGCCTGATCCAGGCCATGAGCGAGGCCATCGCCGAGACCGACGAGGCTTTGATGGAGAAGTTCTTCGAGGGTGAGGCTTTCACCACAGAGGAGATCGTCCAGGGCATGGCCTCCGGCGTGCGCAGCGGCCAGATCACGCCCGTGTTCTGCGGCTCTGCCGTCAACGCGCAGGCGCTGGATATGCTGCTCTACAACATGAACGTGCTGCTGCCCGGCGCGGACACCGCGTCCGCCGTGGGCGAGTCTGGCGGCGAGCCGGTGGAGATCACCGCCGACCCCGCCGCCCCGCTGTGCGCCTACGTCTTTAAGACTGTGGCTGACCCGTTTGTCGGCAAGCTGAGCTTTATTAAGGTGCTGTCCGGCAGACTGACCGCGACGAGCAACGCCGTCAACGCCCGCACCGGCCAGCCGGAGCGCCTGGGCAAGACGCTGACCGTCTGCGGCAAAAAGCAGACCGACACGCCCGAAATCGCCGCCGGTGACATCGGCGCAGTTGCCAAGCTGGCCACCGCCAAGACCGGCGATACCCTGTGTGACCCCGCCCGCGTCGTGGCGCTGCCCGCACCTGTGTACCCCATCAGCAGCTACCGCATGGCCGTCAAGGTCGCCAAGAAGGGTGACGAGGGTAAGGTCGGCAGCGCGCTGGCCCGCCTGATCGAGGAGGACCCCGCCATCCGGTTCGTGGTCGACCCCGAGACGAAGCAGCAGATCATCAGCGGTCTGGGCACCCAGCATCTGGAGGTCGCGCTGGCCAAGCTGAAGAATAAGTTCGGCGTCGAGATCACGCTCGAGAATCCGCGCGTGCCGTACCGTGAGTCCATCCGCAAGAGCTGCAAGGCGCAGGGCCGCCACAAGAAGCAGACCGGCGGCCACGGCCAGTTCGGTGATGTCGTCATCCCGTTCCGGCCTCGGCCAGTTCGGCGACGTCTGGATCCAGTTCGAGCCCATCGAGGGCGAGGGCATCGAGTTTGCCGAGAACGTGTTCGGCGGCAGCGTGCCGAAGAACTTCTTCCCGGCAGTCGAGAAGGGCGTCCGTCAGGCTGCCGAGCACGGCGTGCTGGCCGGTTACCCGATGGTCGGCATGAAGGCCACGCTGCTGGACGGCAGCTACCACCCTGTTGATTCCAGCGAAATGGCGTTCATTATGGCCGCCAAACTCGCGTATAAGGCCGCCATCCCCGAGGCCGGCCCCGTCCTGCTTGAGCCTATCGGCGCATTGAAAGCCCACGTCCCCGCCGACAACACCGGCGATATTATGGGCGAGGTCACGAAGCGCCGCGGCCGCGTGCTGGGCATGAACCCCGATGACGACGGCCTGCAGGTCGTCGAGGCCGAGGTCCCCGTGGCCGAGATGCAGGACTTCACCACCTTCCTGCGCCAGCTGACCCAGGGCCGTGGCTACTTCACGTTCGAGTTCGTCCGGTATGAGACCCTGCCGCAGATGCTCGAGAACAAGGTCATCGAGCAGGCAAAGGCATTGGGCAATTTTGCGGATGAGGATTAAACGAGAGATGTTCTTTCTTTGCAAAGAAAGAACCAAAGAAATTCTAAATAAGTAAAATAAAAGCACCTGCTGACCGGTATGCGTGTGACCGGCCAGCAGGTGCTTTTTGGTTGAGACATTTAAAGCTTCTTTGCTTACTTTCTTCTCGAAGAAAGTAAGAGAAAAGGGAGTCTGCGGAAAGGTGCCAAAGCCCCTCAGGCCTCGCAGGCTCGGCCCGAGAAAAGCCTCCCCTCACAGGGGAGGTGGCCGAGCGCAGCGATGGCCGGAGGGGCTTTTTGCCGTTACCCGCTAGCACCGGCCTTCCGGGAAGCGGCGGGCCGGGCATGCCCGGCCCCTACAACGCAGCAAAATGAAAGGCACGCCCCCCATCACGTGATCTTCAACGCCCGCTGCACGCGGTACACAATGTACTTGAACAGCCCGGCGATCAGACTGAACTCCACCCAGACATAATTGGGCAGGTTCCGCCACTTGAATTTCGGTTTGTTTATCTTCGGCAGCGCCGTCCACGCCTCGCGGAAGCCCTTCGCATAATCCCCGCCGAAGCCGCGCAGCCGGAACATAAGCACTTTGAGCAGATACCCCAGCAGCATCGGGATAAAATTCAAAACCAACATCAAAATCGGCTGGTTCTTGTAGGGCAGCAGAATGCTGTTGCGCCCGCTCTGGATGCTCTTAAACGGGTTGTAGCGCACAGCGCCGGTGGTCGCGCCGCAGATGTGGCGGCAGCGGGCCGTGGGGCAGTAGACGTTCCTGTAGCCGAAATTGTTCGCACGCCAGCTCAAATCGACGTCCTCGTAATACGCGAAAAACAGCTCGTCAAACACGCCGATCTCGTCCAGAATCGACTTGCGGTAGAGCGCCGCGCCGCCGCACGCGCTGAACACACGGCAGGGCTTTGTATAGCGGCTGGCCTTTAAGCCGTCGCCGCGCTTGCAGGCAAAGCCCAGGATCGTCACGTAGTCGCCCGCGTCGTCGGCCAGCTCCGGCTCATAGTAGCGCAGCATCAGGCTGCTGACCGCAAAAATTTTCGGGTCGGCGTCGGCGGTTTTGATCAGCTCCGCCAGCCAATCCGGCTCCGCAAAGGCGTCGTTGTTGAACAGCGCCATGTACTCGCCTTTGGCAATCGCAATGCCCTGGTTCACCGCATGGGAAAAGCCGGTGTTCCCGGCGTTCTCAATTAAAGTGTAGCGGTCCCGCCCGCAGTAGCTGCGGGCGATGTCCAGGCTCTCGTCGGTGGAGCCGTTGTCAATGACGATCAGCTCAAAATCCTGCTCGGTCTGCGCCCAGACGGACTCGATGGAATCCCGCAGCCAGCCCGCGCCGTTCAGGTTCGGGATGATGACAGATGCTTTCATGGCGCCTCCTTAACGGTAATAGTAGTAGGCCAGCTGGCTGTGCAGCGCGGCGGTAAACACCATCGCGGCCACAGCCACAAACAGGATGACCAGCCCCGCCACGACCAGCGCACGGACCAGGTACGCCCGGGCCAGCCGCCTGCGGGCCGGGTCCTGCGTGCCGCCAAAGCTCCACACCACCGCCAGCACGAACCCGGCGATGGGGATGGCGAACAGCAGCATGGCCGCCGTTGTCGCGCCCTGGCTCATGGCGTCGATGCGGTCCTCCTCCAGGTCCTGCTCGTACAGCGGCTCGCCGGTCTGAACGGTACCCTCCGGGGACTGACGCATGGACTCCAACAGAGCCTCGCCCATCGGGATATGCGGCAGCGGTGCGCCGCACTTGGGGCACCGCTCGTCGTACGGGGCAGTCAGCAGACCGCAGTTTTTGCAAAAATGTGCCATAAAAACCTCGCTTATTCGTCGAATGCCAGACCGCGGTCCAGCTGGGTGTTCAGGATGATCTGGGTGTTGGTGGAGCCCATCTTCTGCATCTTGGTCAGCAGGTGCTCCAGCGCGTCAATGTCGGTGCAGCTTACCTTAATTATAAAGTTGTAGCTGCCTGTCACGCGGAAGCACTGCAAGACCTGCGGCTCCTGCTCGATCATGGTCAGAAAGCTCGCGCGGGTCGCTGCGTCCACCAGTACCGAGATCAGCGCCTCGACCCGGGCGGGCGCGTCGGGGTGGCGCAGCACGACAGTGTACCCGCCGATGACGCCCTCCTGCTCCAGGCGGTGGATGCGGCTGGATACGGCGGGACTGGTCAGGCTGACCCGCTGGGCGATGTCCTTAACGGGCATACGCGCATTTTCTGCCAGCAATTGTAGGATTTTGTGGTCCAAATCGTCCATGGATTGACTCCTTGTCATTGTTTTGTGTAATGCGCACAAAAAAATAAAGTGAAGTATACAATCACTGTTATCTTTAACAAAATTGGAAAAGTATGCTTTTTTGTGCGCTTGCTAAATAAAATTAAGTGGGAATGACTTTATTATAATCTTTTGAAAACCAAAATGCAAGTCTGACATTTGACATTTTAAGAAAACTTGCTATAATGATATTTGTAATCAATCAAGACATTCACTGACCTTTATATACTTTCCCACCCCTCTATGCACAAAGCCCCGCAGGTATCCCCTGCGGGGTTTTGTGTTTGTGTTGGCAGGACACAATGCGGGAAAGTGTGCAAGAATTGAGGGCTTTTTGCCTTCCCCCGCGGGGAAAGGTGGCCCGCAGGGCCGGATGAGGGGCGTGTGCACGGCAGTAGCCTGTAAACGGGCAGCATCTGCAAGGTCGACCCTCATCAGTCAGTGGTCGGGGCCACTGACAGCTTCCCCCTCCGGGGGGAAGCCATGCGCGCGAAAGGCTGCATTTTTACATTTTAAACCCCGCCCCGTTTGACGGCGCCCGGACTGCCGTGGTATAATATAATTTCCGACACATAACGTGCATTTTTAACGGAGGAATCAATATGCTCATCCCTGTGCTGCTTTTTATTGTCGGTCTGTTGTTCCTGATCAAGGGCGGCGACTGGTTTGTTGACGGCGCGTCCTCACTGGCCCGCCGCTTCCACCTGCCGGAGCTGCTCATCGGCGCGACGGTGGTCTCCATCGGCACGACGCTGCCGGAGGTCATGGTCTCCACGATGTCCGCGCTGTCCGGCCATGGCGAGATCGCCTACGGCAACGCCATCGGCTCGGTCATCTGCAATGCGGCACTGATCGCGGCCATTACGATTGCGGTGCGCCCCGGCAGAGTAGACCCCAAAACGCTGAAAACCCCCGTCGCCTTCTTCTTCGCGGCGGCGGCCATCTACTGCATTGCGGCCTATGTTTTCGGCAGATTCACCCGCGTCATGGGCATCATCATGCTGGCAGTGTTTGTGGCGTACATGGCCGCCAACGTGGTGCAGATGAAAAACACCCCCGCCGGTGAGCAAGAGGCGTCCGAGGAGGAGGAAATGCCCCTCGCCAAGACGCTGATCCTGCTTGTGCTGGGCGCGGTGCTGATCGCCGTCGGCGCAAACCTGCTCGTGGACAACGGCACCCTGATCGCGCAGGCCCTCGGCGTGCCCGAGAGCGTCATCGCCCTGACGTTTGTCGCGCTCGGCACCTCGCTGCCCGAGCTGGTCACGGCCATCACCTCGCTGGTCAAGGGCCACAGCGACCTGTCGCTGGGCAACATCGTCGGTGCGAATGTCTTTAACCTTGTGCTGGTCAGCGGCATGTCGATCACGCTGGCACCCTTCACCATCCCGCAGAGCGCCACGCTGTTCGGCATCAATTCCAGCCTTGTGCTGGATCTGCCGGTCATGCTGGCCGTCATGCTGATCTTGACGGTCCCCGCCCTCGTCAAGGGCAAGCTGCACCGCGCCCAGGGCATCCTGCTCCTGGCGATCTACGCCGCCTTCTGCGCGGTGCAGTTTGCGCTGTAAAGAAAAAGACTTCATCGCCCATGTGGATGTCCCCGCCGACGTGCGCCGCGCCTTTGCACAGCTCCAAACCGTCTGCGGCAGGGAGACCCGCGCCGCCAACCCGGCGTTCGCCACCCAAAAGACAGAATAGAATTTCCATGCCCGGCATACACTTCCGCGAGGTGGTGTGTATGCTGGGCATTTTTGGTTTGTTTTTGCAGGCGGCGGCAGGGCATATTCTGTATCTGGCGCTGCATCTCGAAAGCGGGTCCTTCCCGCGTCCGCTCCCGCCGGACAGGGAGCGCGCGGCCTTTGCCGATCTGCAAAAGGGCGGGGCAGCCGCCGCACAGGCGCGGGATACGCTGATCCGCCACAATCTGCGGCTCGTCGCGCATATCTGCAAAAAATACTATGCCGGGAACAGCGCACAGGACGACATGATCTCCATCGGCACGATTGGGCTTATCAAGGCGGTGGATACCTTCGACCCCGCCAAGGGCAAGCGCTTTGCCAGCTATGCGAGCAGATGTATTGAGAATGAGCTCCGCATGGATCTGAGGCGGGGGCGGCGGACGGGGGTGACGCTGTCGCTGCAGGAGCCGCTCGAGGCGGACGGGCAGCTGACGCTGGCGGACACCCTGCCCGATGAA
>OGPA01000777.1_pt1 | contig 30094 bp, 27 predicted proteins | sample 1552841 | NCBI WGS metagenome assembly OGPA01 (sample SAMEA2579916, study PRJEB22360) | human gut metagenome | reverse complement strand
ACGTAAGGTACTAATGCCATTGCGAGATACCTCCATTCTTTTTGAATTGATTATTTCTCTTCTTTGTCTTCTTCTGCAGGCTCTACTTCTACTGCATTTTTCACAACAAAGTCAACTGCCTTCTGAACAGCAAGATCTTTACCAATCTGCTCTTTTTCAGCATCACCAATCATTTCTTTAATCTTGTCCACTTCCATCTGATACATGTTTGCCATGTTCTCGATTTCTTTGTCAATGTCTTTTGCTGTTGCTTTGATTTTCTCAGCGTCAACAATTGCTTCAAGAGCAAGACGAGTGCGGATTCTCTTCTCCGCTTCCGGTTTCATCTGTCCCATCAAAGCATCTACTGTCATGCCGGTCATCTGCATGTACTGGTCAAAGGAAAGACCCTGACTTGACAATCTTCCGGCAAACTCCTGAATCATCTGCTGTGTCTGCTCATCAACCATTGGTTCAGGCAGCTCTACTGTAATATTCTCTACTACTTTTTCTACTACTTTTACCGGTTGTTTTTTTTCTTCTGCTATATTTTTCTTATTTTTCGGAGCTCCGGATGGAATCAAAGAATCCAATCCTTTTCCAAGGCCACCTTTTTTCACTGCCATTCTTCATCCCCCCTGTGTATCACTTCTTCTGCTAACAGCTGATAACTTTCTGCTCCTGTGGATCTTGCATCATAGTAATTAATCGGGAGTCCATGACTTGGTGCTTCTGCCAAACGTACATTTCTCGGAATAATAGTTTTATAGATTGTCTGATTCAGATTATTCTTAACATTTTCTACTACCTGTAAAGAAAGATTAGTTCTCGCATCATACATAGTAAATACAACACCTTCCATTTCCAGATCCGGATTCAAGCGGCTCTTTACCAGATTAATTGTATGTAACAGCTGTGTCAGACCTTCAAGTGCATAATATTCACACTGAATTGGAACAAGTACTGTGTCAGCTGCACTAAGCGCATTAACAGTGAGCATACTTAAAGATGGCGGGCAATCAATTACAATAAAATCATACTGATCCTTAATCTCATCAAGTGCATCCTTTAAAATAAATTCCTTACGTTCCACATCAATCAATTCGATTTCCGCTCCTGACAGGTTCACATTTGACCCAATAAGTGAAAGGGTATCGAATAATACATTTTCAAGAATGCATTCTTGTATTGTACAGTTATCTGTAATCAGATCATACAGTGAATGCTCAAGTTCATTTTTATCAACGCCGAATCCACTGGTTGTATTTCCCTGAGGATCCATATCAATGATAAGTACATTTTTCTGGTATTCTGCTAATGAAGCTGCCAGATTGATTGCAGTAGTAGTCTTGCCAACTCCACCCTTCTGATTTGCAACAGCTATAATTCTTCCCATAATATCCTCATTTCTGCTAAATAGCATGATTTTATTACAATTCACACGGAACGTGCATTTTTGCGAATGGGTGTCCTGTGAACTGTAACGTTTTTTTGCATCTTTTCTACAGTATAGCACTTCTTTCTTCAAAATGCCATAAAAAAATGTTCCACGTGGAACATTATCTCCTGTGGAACATTTCTTTTGTATTTTTAATTGTTCATGTTCCACGTGGAACATTGCGAATGGGCATCCTGTGAACTATAATTTTCCCTACTGCAGCGGTTCCTTGCTTGGCAATCCAGCTTTTCTAGGATATTTTTTTGATGTAGGCTCTTTTTTTTTCACTATAACAAGACTGCGTCCAATATCTGAATCCGGAAGATCAAAGTAGATTGCATTTTCCTTTACTCCACCAAGCAGATGAACTGCTTTCTTTGCCTTATCAATCTCCTCTTCTGCATTACCTGATTTATAAGCTACAAAGCATCCTCCTACTTTTGCATATGGAAGGCAATATTCACACAATGTAGACATGTTGGCAACAGCTCTTGATACAACACAATCAAATTGTTCTCTTAGTTCTGCCTTTCTGGCGCCATCCTCTGCACGATAATGAACAGTGGTGATGTTTTCAAGGCCAAGCTTTTCAATAACCTGATTTAAAAAGTTTAATCTCTTATTCAGAGAATCAAGCAATGTTACCTTTAACTGTGGATACATAATCTTTAATGGAACACCTGGAAATCCTGCTCCAGTTCCAACATCAATCAGAGTCTTCGTGTCTTCCTTGATAAAAATCTCTGATTTTAGCACGCTGTCCACAAAATGCTTCTGCAGCACTTCATCAAACTCTGTGATTGCGGTTAAATTCATTACCTTATTTGTTTCAACCAGCATTTCATAATATTGAAAAAACTGATCTGCCTGTTTATTAGTCAGTTCGTGTCCAATCTTGGCAAACGCATTCATAATTTTTTCAATGCATTCTCCCTGTTGTATCGTTTCTGCCATTTATTTTCTCCTGTTTATGCATTTATTTCCACTATTCTATATTTACTATTCGATATCAACTATCTTTTCCACAAAAACATCGAATAAAGTGTTCTTGTTTATCTATTTAAATAAACAAGTAATACTGATATATCAGCTGGTGAAACACCTGATATTCTTGACGCCTGTCCGATTGATGCCGGCTGATATTCATTAAGCTTTTGAATAGCTTCTTTTCTCAGATTCGGTACCTGACTGTAGTCAAAATCAAGTGAAAGCTTTTTCTTTTCAAGCTTTTTACGTGAATTTTCAATTAAATTTTCTGTTTCCATTGAAAAACCGCAGATAAATTGTCCGTTACGCTTGTGCTTGCAGACTTCCTTAAGAATATCTTTAGTACGTTCAAGCTTTATTTCCATATCACTATCGGATTTTTTTATTTTTTGGTCAGAAACATTTTTCGGACGGTAATCGGCAACAGCTGCCGCCATAATAATTATATCCGCAGAATCAGCATTTTCTATTACTTCATTGTACATTTCTTCGGCGCTTACAACGGGTACCACATTAACAAACGGCGGAGGCTGAATTTGCGTTTTTCCTGTAATAAGAGTCACGTCTGCGCCTCTAAGCATTGCACGGTTTGCAATGGCATATCCCATTTTGCCTGTCGAGTGATTGGTAATATACCTTACAGGATCTATGGTTTCACAGGTAGGTCCGGCAGTTACAAGTACTTTTTTGCCCGATAAATCTTTATTGCATGCGATTGATCTTAAAATATATGAAATCAGTACTTCTTCTGAGGGCATTTTTCCTGTTCCGATCGCTCCACATGCAAGGCGTCCGCTTTCGGGAGGAATAACTGTCCAGCCGTATTTTTTTAGTTTTTCAATGTTATCTTGTACAACAGGATTTACAAACATATTAGTATTCATAGCCGGAGCAATAATTTTGTCGCACCGACATGCAAGTGCAGTAGTAGTCAGCATATCGTTTGCAATACCGTTTGCCAGCTTACCGATAACATTTGCGGTTGCCGGAGATATCAGCAGTACGTCTGCTTTCTGGGCGGCTGAAATATGACGAATATCAAATTGAAAATTTCTGTCAAAGGTGTCAACCATGCATTTGCTTGAAGTTAGTGATTCAAAGGTGATCGGTGTAATAAAATTGCATGCGTTTTCAGTCATCATAACGTCTACATCGGCATGAAGCTTTATCAGACTGCTGCATACTCCCGCCATTTTATATGCAGCGATTCCGCCCGTGACTCCTATAAGAACGGATTTTCCTTTCAGCATTTCACTTCCTCCTTTTCATTTTTATATATGATATAGAGTCCTTTCAGCAAAAGATTTTTATCATAAATAATTTTTGACTTACAGTATGGAATTACTGCTCCTGCATTTCCGCCTGTTGCAATTATTTTTGGATCAAAATCAAGCTCGTCTGAAATACGTTGGATCAAACCGTCAATTTGTGCGGCAGTTCCATAAACAATACCGTTTTCAATTGAGCTTACGGTATTTGTGCCGATAATTCTTTCTGACGGGGTACCAAGCTTTATTCTTGGCAGTTGGGAGGTATTGTTTATTAGGGAGTTAAGAGATGTTCTCACACCCGGAAGTATGAGTCCTCCTAAAAATTGGTTTTGCGGATTTATTACTGAAACAGTTGTAGCTGTTCCCATATCTATAATTACCAGCGGTGCTCCGTATTCATTTATACCTGCGGCGGCATCCGCAATACGGTCGCTGCCAAGCTGTGACGGATTGTCAGTGATAATTTCAATACCTGTTATACTTTCTGAATTGACTGTTATTGGTTCAAGTTTAAAAATATCGGAAACAGCTTCTTTTAAAATATCTGTCAGAAGAGGTACTACGGAAGAAATAATCGCACCTTCAATTTTACTTTCGGAAATACTGTGGCTTTTAAGAAGAGTTTTTATTTCTTCCTTGTAATTTACTTCTAATTCTGAAATGTCAGTCACCGTTTTTCTACTGGCAATAAGTTCGCTGTTATTTATAAGTCCCATTACTACTGTGGAGTTTCCAATATCAACAGCAAGTATCATAATATTGTCCTCCGATGTATCAGACTATTTGACCGTGTTTTTCACAGTGTTCTACACTTTTACAGTGATTATTTGCGTCTACCATAATAACATTAGGAACATGCTTTTGAGCTTCTTCAGGAGACATTTGAGCGTAAGCCATAATAATTACTATGTCCCCAGGCTGTACGCATCTGGCAGCCGCACCGTTTAAGCAGATAACTCCGGAATCAGCTTCGCCGCTGATAACGTATGTTTCAATGCGGCTTCCGTTGTTAACATCAACAATCTGTACCTTTTCATATTCAAAAATTCCTGCCGCTTTCATTAGTGACGAATCAATCGTTATACTGCCTACATAGTTTAAATTAGCTTCAGTTACTGTTGCACGGTGAATTTTACTTTTAAGCATTGTTACTGTCATCAGCCGCATTCCTTTCTATAATAAAATTGTCGATAAGTCTTGTTTTTCCGATATAAACAGCCGCAGCTACAAGTATTCTGCCGTCTGCTTTATCAATAGGCTTTATTGAATCGGCGTTTACTGCTTTTACATAGTCAATTTTGGCAAGGGGTTCTTTTTCAATAAGTGATTTAACTTTTACGATTACTTTATTTAAGTCAATTTCTCCGGATTCAATAATTTTTCTGCCCTCATTAAGACTTCTGCTAATAACAAGAGCCGCTTTACGTTCGTTTGGATTTAAATATGTGTTTCTTGAACTCTTAGCAAGTCCGTCCTCTTCACGAATTATAGGACAACCTACAATCTCAGTACCTATACTCAAATCTCTTGTCATTCTGCGAATAACAGCAAGCTGCTGAGCGTCCTTTTGACCGAAATATGCCTTGTCAGGAGTCACGATATTAAAAAGTTTGGAAACCACAGTGCAGACTCCTCTGAAATGTCCGGGGCGGCTTTTTCCGCAAAGCTCGTCTGTAGGACCGTTCATGTCCACAAACGTACAGAAATCCGGTTCATACATCTCAGACGCTTCCGGAGCAAAAATAAGATCTGCTCCGGCTTCACGGCATTTTTCGGTATCCCTGTCAATGTCACGGGGATATGAAGCGAAATCCTCGTTTGGTCCGAACTGAATAGGATTTACAAAAATACTTACAACTACCTTGTCATTTTCTCCGGCGGCATGTATTAAACTTTGATGACCTTCATGGAGGTATCCCATTGTGGGTACAAATCCAATAGACAGTCCTTGCTTTTTCCAATCTTTGATTATTTCTCTGACTTCATTTATAGTTTTTACTATTTTCATCTTTATGCCTCGCTTTTTTTGTCCAGATTATTAAAGTCGATATCTTCCTTTAAAGCAAAGGAATGTTTGCTTTCCGGAAAGTTTCCGGACTTAACTTCGTCTATATAACTGCTGAAAGCATCTTTCATTGATTGTCCGATTTCAGCATACTTTTTTGCAAATTTTGGAGTGAAATCTGAATACATACCCAACATATCCTGATAAACAAGTACCTGCCCGTCACAGCCGTTACCTGCGCCTATACCAATTGTAGGCACGTCTAAAATTTCGGTGATATAAGCTGCAAGCTTATCCGGTACGCATTCCATTAAAACTGCAAATGCTCCTGCATCCTGCATAGCTCGTGCGTCTTTAATGATTTTAGCGGCGTTTTTTTCATCTTGTCCTTGTACTTTAAATCCGCCGAATTTATTGACTGATTGAGGAGTCATTCCTATATGTGCCATAACAGGGATTGAAGCGTCGGTGATTGCCTTTACATGAGGAGCAAATTCAAGTCCGCCTTCAAGCTTTACTGCATTTGCTCTGCCTTCCTTCATAAGTCTGCCTGCATTTAAAACAGCATCATATACAGAAGTCTGATAAGACATGAATGGCATGTCTGAAACTACCAAAGCGTTTTGAGTACCTCTGCTGACAGCAGCGGTGTGATGAATCATATCATTCATAGTAACAGAAAGTGTGTCTTCATAACCCAGCATAACCATACCCAGTGAATCCCCTACCAGAATTATGTCAATACCGGATTCATCAATCAGTTTTGCTGTTGAATAATCATAGGCAGTCAACATAGTGATACGGTCATGTTCAGACTTTTGCTTCAGAATTGTTGCAACCGTTTTTTTCATAAATTTCTCCTTTTTACGCATTTCAGCGTTGTTTTTTACCGTACTGAATTTAAATGATATACGCCGTTTATTTAAACGGTCGCATTCACACATCAGAACGATTAAATTTTATTATAACATATTTTATAAATTATTACAATAATAAAACGTTAAAAGAATCTAATTGTAGATTCAGGCAATTAGATTTTATGTATTTTTATTTAATTTTAACCAATCATATTCTTATAGAAATTTATAATGCGGATAATGTTTGAAAACAATTTGTTTATTTTTAATATTGACGAAAGTCTTACAGTGTGTTATTCTAATATAATAAGTCAAATAATGTAAAATTATATTTTTTTGAGGAGTATCAAAAATTATGTTACACTGGATTATTATGATTGCCGGACTGATTATAAGCTTCATTCTGCTTGTAAAGGGCGCTGATTTTTTTGTAGACGGTTGTGTTTCTATTGCACGTCTGCTTCGGGTTCCTGATTTAATTATTGGTCTTACTATTGTTGCTATGGGGACAAGCGCACCGGAAGCGGCAGTAAGTATATCAAGTGCGGTTTCCAATCCGGAAAATGCGGGTATTACTGTGGGTAATCTTCTTGGATCTAATCTTTTAAATATACTTATTATTCTTGGTATCAGCGCTGTTATAATTCCCATTTCTGTACAGGCGTCACTGCTGAAAAAGGACTTTCCGCTTTTGCTGGGTTCGGCTGTTATTGTACCTTTGCTGTTTATTACCGGAGGTATGAGAGGAACACGTTTCAGTGGTTTTATACTTTTGGCGATGTTTATCGTATTTATGGTGTGGACTGTTATTAATGCTAATACAAGCCGTAAAAAGGTTATTGACAGGCGGGAAGATCAGCAGACTGATGAAAAACCGCTTTCAGTGCCAAAAAGTATTATTTATGCAATTGGCGGACTGGCTGTGGTTATAGGTGGGGGACAGCTTGCTGTTTACTGTGCAAAGGATATAGCTCATGGTATTGGTATAAGCGAATCGTTAATAGGTCTTACCGTTGTAGCTTTGGGAACTTCTCTTCCCGAACTTATTACATCTGTTGTTTCCGCAAGAAAGGGTAAAAGCGATCTGGCACTTGGGAATGTGATTGGTTCAAATCTATTTAATATACTGATGGTAATGGGACTGTCAATGATAATTGCTCCGTTTGACGTTACAATGAAAAATGTTATTGATTCATTGTGCGTACTTGCTGCAAGTATAATATGTTATGTTTTTGCAGCAACAAGAAAAAAAATCGGAAGAGCCGAGGGAATGGTATTTATACTGTCATATGCAGTTTACCTGACTTATATAATTGCCAGAGATGTAATTTGAATAATATAATTTAATACCGTCTTGCAGCATTGAAGCTGTAAGACGGTATTTGTATGTCCGCAAGCATGCATATTAAATTACTGTATTGAATATTTATATACAAAACAGTAAGGACGTGTTATAGTGAAAAGAAGATTGTTAATAATATTATGCATATTGATCGGTATAACGTGCGGCTGTACAGAGAAAGCCGGAACTGACGCAGTATCAGAAGCGACGGTAACCCTTGGAGTACAAACCATCGAACAGCTTCAAATAAAGGAAACTGCGGAACAAGACGTAAAATCTGATTATGATCCTCTAAATTACGAAAATCCGAAAGCCATATGGTTTACTATGATGGATTACAAAAATATTCTGGAAGGAAAAAGCGAAAAAGAATTTACAGATAATGCAGTATCAATTCTTAAAAAAATAAAGGACGCCGGATTTAATACAATTTATGTTCATGTACGTCCATATAATGATGCATATTACAAATCAGAAATTTTTCCGAGAGCGGATTATTATTCAGATGAAATGAATTATGATCCTCTTGAAATAATAATAAGCGAAGGACATAAAGCTAAACTTTCCGTACATAGCTGGATCAATCCCCTCAGATGTCAGACGGACGCACAGCTCAAAGAACTGGATAATAAATATATTATAAAGCAATGGTATGATGATAATTCAAAAAACGGTACCTACATTATAAAAATCAATGACAGATGGTATCTTAATCCGGCTTATGAGGAAGTGCGAAATTATGTAGCTGACGGAGTACGGGAAATAGCAGAAAATTATAATATTGACGGTATTCATATTGATGATTATTTTTATCCTACACAGGAAGAATCATTTGACACGGCAGCATTTAAAGAATCGGGTAATTCTGATTTAAAGCAATGGAGAACTGAAAATATTGATAATCTGGTTAAAGGCGTTTATAATACTATAAAAAACGTAAATCCCAATATAATTTTCGGAATAAGTCCCCAGGGAAACATTGATTCAGATTGTAACGTTCTTTATGCAGATGTAAAAAAGTGGTGTAGTGAGGAAGGATACTGCGATTATATAGTACCGCAGATTTATTATGGTTTCGAAAATGAAAGTCTGCCCTTTAAAAATACAGTTAATGAATGGCTGAAGCTTAATACGTGTGATAATGTAAAGCTGATAATCGGAATATGTACATACAAGATCGGCAAGGAAGATAAATGGGCTGGCAGCGGAAAAAATGAATGGAAAGAAACCAAAGGTATACCCGCAAAGCAAGCTGAATTTGTTTTTAAAAACAAAACTGACGGCATAGCGGTTTACAGTTATGAATCGCTTTTTGCAGACAGTATAAAGGAAGAACAAAATAAGTTAACTGAAGTATTGATTAAAAATAATCAGGGGGAGTGAAATGAAGCGAAATAAAAGACAGATCCGTAAAGCAAAATATTACAATCTTATAACATCAATATCATCCGGTATATTGGTAATAATATCTCTTAGCTGCGTTTGTTCATACTGTATAAGCAAAATTGATATGCCGGAAAGCGCAGTTATTATTATGATTGATTTTGTGTTGTGCGCCGGAGGTTTTATTTCAGGATTTCAGTTTGGTAAGGTTAAACGCCGTAAGGGCATAGCAGACGGTTTACTTTGCGGCATATGGCTTGGTTTAATAGTAACAATTTTCGGATTATTTTATGCGAGAAAATTAGTGCTTTTAACAATGCTGAAAAATTTACTTTTTTTATGTATTTCAGGAGCGATCGGCGGAGTTTTTGGCGTAAATACTAAAATTCGCAGACCTCCGTATTAAAAAATCAATTAACAGGAATTTTTATGAATTTTTTGCAGAAACCTATTGAAAAAAGCAAAAACATATGATATAATAAAAAATAGTTTAAAAATAATTGGAGGTTTTTTATGAAGCATATTAAAACTATTAATAAGGCTAACCTGAAGGAAACAGCTAAAAAGGGCGGCTGCGGAAAGTGCCAGGCTTCTTGTCAGTCGGCTTGTAAAACTTCCTGCACAGTAGCAAATCAGAAATGTGAAAGATAATTTCTGCTGGTTTGATTTTGAAAACCTGTCTTTACAAGCATGGGTTCTAAAAGGGACATTTAAACAGTGTCCCTTTTAAATTTTTTATGAGGTGAAATCAATGATACATAAGTATAAATTAAACGGTTATAATATAGTTCTGGATACTAATAGCGGCGGAGTACATGTTGTTGACGATATAACATATGATCTGCTGGACAATGTAGAAGCACCGTTTGAAGAAAAATGTCCGCAGAACGTTGTTGAAAAGCTTTCAAGATTTTATCCTGAAGAGGATATAAATTCTTGTTATGAAGAAATCGTTCAGCTTTATAATGATAAAATTCTTTTTTCTGAAGACGATTATGAAAAGTTTGCAAAATATTCAGTAGCTTCTCCGGTTAAAGCAATGTGTCTGCATATTGCACACGACTGTAACCTGAGATGTGAATACTGTTTTGCGTCTACAGGAGATTTCGGCAAAGGCAGAAAGCTTATGACCTTTGAAACCGGTAAAAAGGCAATTGACTTTCTCCTTGAAAAATCAGGAGACAGAGAAAATCTTGAACTGGACTTTTTCGGCGGAGAACCCTTAATGAACTTTGAGGTAGTAAAGCAAATTGTCGAGTATGCAAGATCCAGAGAAAAAGAATACGGTAAACGATTCCGATTTACAATTACTACAAACGGAATGCTTTTAGACGATGATAAAATTGATTTTATCAATAAAGAAATGTCTAATGTTGTTCTTTCAATTGACGGACGTAAAGAAGTCAATGACAATATAAGAAAGAGAGTTGACGGATCAGGTTGTTATGATGTTATTCTACCTAAATTCAAAAAGCTGGTTGAAAAAAGAGGCGACAAGGAGTACTATGTAAGAGGTACTTTTACAAAGCATAATTTAGATTTTTCCGAAGACGTATTCAGTCTTTACGACGAGGGATTTGATCAGATTTCGGTTGAACCGGTTGTTTGTGAACCGGAAGCGCCATATGCACTTACAGAAAAAGAATTATCGGCGATCTTCAGCGAATATGAAAGACTCTCCGCCAGAATACTTGAAAATGAAAAGCATGGCGGCAAGTTTAATTTCTTTCACTTTATGTTGGATCTTGATCAGGGGCCCTGTGCAATAAAACGTCTGAGAGGCTGTGGCTGCGGAAATGAATATGTCGCTATTACGCCTGACGGAGATATTTATCCATGTCATCAGTTTGTTGGTCTTGAAGAGTATAAAATGGGTAATCTTGACGAGGGTACTTTTAACCTTGATATGAAAGCCGAATTTGCAGCGTCTCATGTTTATACAAAACCGGAATGTAAAAAGTGCTGGGCAAAATTTTATTGCAGCGGCGGCTGTAATGCGAATAATTATATTTATGCAGGAGATATACATAATGCGCATAAATTTTCGTGTCAGCTTGAGAAAAAGCGTCTTGAATGCGCTATCATGATGAAGGCTGCCAGACTGGAACAGAACGCTGATTAATATATAAATAAAAACTTCCATTCAGTTAATACTGAATGGAAGTTTTTATTTATAATAATATTCTTTTAATTGCTATGGAATCAAATACGTTAAGTTTTTTATCATCATTTACATCGGCATTTTCCAACGCCTGATCTTTAAGTACCGAAGCCTTGATCAAATGTTTATTGAGGAGTACTACATCGGCTATTTCAATAGTTCCGTTAAGATTCACATCTCCCTTAAGGTCAGATGATTGAGAGCCTGTGGTGTCCTCGGTAGGAAGAGGATTAACCGAACCGTCAGAGTCAAGATTACTGCCCTCCGTATCATTATATGATTTATAATATTCAGCTACAGAAATACCCGTTCCGTTTACGCCAAGTGGCTGCTGATGGTCAAGACCAATATATTTGCCTGTTTTGCTTGTCTGCCACAATGAAGGTTCAAACAAATCATATTTTTCATCATCCCAGACTGTAAAACTGCTGTCGAGCAGACCACCTGTGTCGCCAGAATTTGGATTAAGACACCAGAAAGTATGGTTAATATGGTTATCAATCATATAATCACGAAGCAGTTCCATCCATTTCTGGTTTTTTCCACCGTCCATATGACCGCCCCATTCTCCGATAAGCAGCGGAGCAATATCCTGATCGTTGATATAAGCCCATGTGTCATACCAGTAATCATCAAGGAGAGTCTGAGTAGTAAAATCCTTATCAAACCATGTCTGATTGTAAACAGACGGACCGTAGTCATGAGGTGAATATACTATCTGGCTGTTTCTGCTTTTCGAACCGAAATCAATCGGATAATCCTTAACGCCTCTGAGATTGCCGCCCCACCATGCGCCGTACCAAGGTGAAACATCAGCGGAAGCTTGCCAAATATCCGCAGTATCATAAGTATAGCCCTTTTCCGTTTTCGGATACTGCTCAACACCCTCAATAAGAATAAGAGCATTTGGATTTACGTCAAGTATGGAATTTCCGCATTCCGTCGCTGCAAACGCCCAGTTATTCAGATCCTCTGAATCGTCCCACTTGGCAATATCTGTAGGACAAGTGGTACCGTTATATCCGCGTTTTCCATGAGGCTCATTTTTTAGATCGTATGCAATAATGGTATCGTCATTTTTATATTTTTCAGCCAGCCATGTAACCGATTCGATCCACATATCATAAGTTATTTCTTCGCCGGTTTTTGAATTTGCTGCCATGTTGTCAGCATCTGCGGCGCTTGGTTCATAGTACCATAAATTATAATTGTGACCAGAGTTATGAGACGCAGGACTGTGTATATCGATCAGGGCTTTTATACCGTATTTTTTACATTTTTTCATTAATACGTCAAAAATTCCCATACTATCCATTGTATCACCGTTTTCATCGCAGAAGTCCGGATTAAACATATAGTAAGGATCTTTTGATGCCGTAAGACCAACCGGTTTATAAGGTTCTCCGTTCATCCATGAGAGCAGAAGCTCTGTGGAAATAGGAAATCGAATTATATTAATACCGTGATCAGCAACAGAAGAAAGCAATTCGTCAGCATCAGCGCTCCAAAGTCCGTGAGGAAAATTTTCAGTACAGTTCATACCGAACCAGTTAGCTCCTGTCAGCCATACCTGATTTCCGTCTTTATCGTAAAGTCTGCTACCTACGGCGTGAAGCCAGTCGTCATTGTTATCGTCAACGGCTGCTGAAGATGTAAATCCGCCGAAAGCGGATGTCATACTTGCTGCAGCGACAGTAAGAAGAGTAGCAACAGCAATAAGCTTCTTTTTAAAGTTCATATTATACCTCCTATTCAAAATAAAAAACCGCATTAATATACAATTTAATTATACGCTATAAATAAAAAAATGTCAAGAAGTTTAACTCAAACTATCTAAAATAACAGAAGCTATATATTCAGTTGAAACATCATAAGATTCTCTGTTTTCAATAAGAATTGCAAAAGCAATTGGAAAATCCTTATCATCAACAAATCCTGTAAGCAGAGAATTTTCTTCTTTACCGTCCTTGACTTGTGCCGTACCGCTCTTAATACCCAATGTATAGCCCGGAATTTTACCGGTATAATTCAGACCGTTTTCAAGCATAATGTCCTTTACTTCCGAAGCAGTATGAGAAGAAAACAGTTGTTCCGAATAATTGGTAGATGCGTTTTCAACAGTCCTGCCGTTTACATTAGTTACATGATCTATCAGATAAGGCATAGTAGATTTTCCGGATTCATTTGCTATAGCGCTTTGCCACATCATAAGCTGACACGGGCTTACAAGACTTGTACCCTGACCGATACAGCTCCACTGGGTATTAAATTCATTTTTATCTTCAAGAGTTGTTGAGGCCTTAGCGCTTATAATTCCGTTAATAGAAAATTCCGTTTCCTCAGAACCGTTAACAGAGTATCCTAATTTTTTATAACAATCTTCAATATTGGCAAGAGACCAACTGGAGTCTTCAACCAGCTGAGCAAAAAACGGATTGCAGCTGTTTGCAAACGCTTCACGGATATTCTGTGTACCGTGACCGTATTCATTATGACATACTATATCAAGACCTGTATTGTTTGTATACACTCCGTTACAGGTAAAGGATTTTTCCATAAGTGCATCCATACCCATAGTTTCCACTGCGGAAATCAGTGTAGCAATTTTTTGTGTAGAACCGGGCACGGTTTTGTAAAATGCCTTGCATAAAAGACTACCCTCGGCAAGATCCTCATAACCTTTAAGAGGATCAACAGACGGACGGCTTACACAAACAAGAATTTCACCTGTTTTATAATTATAGGCTATAGCACAACCGTCCTTATCCCCGAAAGCGCTGTAAACTTTTTCGTTGGCTTCATGACTGAGAGTGGAATAAATTGCCGCCTTCCCGCCTTTATATGTTATACCTGATGTAAAACTGTAATTGCTGAGCTTTTCAATATTTTTAGCTACCAAAGTATTGGTCATCTGACCGCTGGCGTCGCCGATAAGATTTCCCAGATCTTTAAAATATCCGTCCGGATACTGTCCGTTTTCTGCATTGTCATCAAAAATGATATCTCCGTTTCTATCGTAAATATATCCTAAATTTCTCGATCCCGAATTACTTATATAAAATGAAGCTTCCATTTGTATTTTGGCAATCAAAACTATCATTCCTATGATAAATACAGAAATCATAAGAGTAATAAGCCGGCTTCCTCTTTTTAAACTTTTCATACTGTAGTCCTCCTGCCTGAGCTTTGCATCTGCGGTTTTTGCGGTACCGGATAAACCATAGCCTGACCGGCTTTAAGAAATCCTGCCATCAATCCGCAGGACAGCATAGAACTTCCTCCTTGGGATATAAACGGTATAGTAACTCCTGTAAACGGAATTATATTGCATGAACCGAATATGTTCAGAGACATCTGCGCTATAAATACCGCTGCAACTCCAACTGAAAGCGTCGTGTGGAAATAAGAGCGAGGAGTGTTTATCAGAGCTGATACAATAATAAGCAATATCATGAATACTGCAAGAAGAGCGGTAAGAAGTCCCCATTCTTCACTGATTGAAGAAAATACGATATCTGTGTCAGCCGCCGGAACTTTGTAAAGTACTCCGTATCCCGGACCTTTTCCGAACCAGCCTCCCTCTGCGATTGCAATAAGCGCCTGACACTGCTGCCAGCCATTTCCGGTAGGATCACTCCAGATGTCAACATGCAGTCTGTCCTGAACGTAACTTGGCGCAAATTTAAGAGCAATTATGACAACAACCAGTCCGGCGGCGCCGATTCCGATAAGAAGTTTTTTGGAAAGCTTGGCTTTTGGGTAGCAGATACGCATTATAAATCCGCATGCCGCCACGGCTGCAAATGTCGGTAGACTTCCCAGATCTCTGCACCACCATTGAAGAAGTACGATCAGAGCTGTAATCCCAAGAAGTATCCAATTATCATAAACGATTCTTATTCCAAGTATTTTTTTCTTATTTTGCTGTGCCGCAAGAGAAGTGGCAAAAACAAGAGCAAAGAAAGGTTTTATAAATTCAGACGGCTGAATCGTTATGAAGCCTAAATCGATCCACATGCCCCTACTACCGGTAAACAGTAATATAGATATTACAAGCGCTCCTATAATACCGTAGAAAATATACTTATGCTTTTCAATAAATTTATAATTTTGCGCAAGTTTAAAGCCTATCTGACAAAATACAAGAGCCAATACGGAAAAAATAAAGTGTTTTACTGCAAACCCGACTTTTCCGAAGCATGACTGAAATATAACGCTCATATTCAGTACCGTAATAAGAAGAATATCAAAAGTATATGTATTTTGTTTTAAAAATTTTAAAATAAAAAAATACAGTATATCCGATCCAAGTATAATTGCCGAAAGAATTATAGGTGACATAATGCTGTCATATTGTCCTTTGATAAATACAATAGTAAGCATTGAAATATGAGTCAGCAGAGACAAAAGTGTAATAATCGTATAAGATAATCCGTTTTTATACATTTAAGCTTTAACCCTCCTTATGTAAAGCGCTTTTTTACCGATTTTTATTTCATCGTTATTCCTGAGCTTTTTTTGTTTTACTCTTTGACCGTTTACAAACGTGCCTGATGTTGAATCGAGGTCGGTAATAGTCCATATACCGTCCTCAAGGCTTAAAAGAGCATGATATCTGGATACGGACATATCCGAAAAACGCAGATCCGCTGAAATATGACGCCCCATAAGTACTTCCTGTGAATTAAGAGTGAAGTTAAATTCTCCGCTGTGATCCATAAGAACCATATGTCTAGCTGCTCTGCTCCACTGCTTCTGCACTGTCTTTTTTTCCTTTGCACAAAAACAGATAATAACGAGCGCACATATATCAATAACAATCAGTCCAGCGGCAGAAATAATTTCCTTGAATGCGGAAAGTTCTTCCGCCATTTCACTTACAAATTCCGTAAAGCTGTCAAACATAAAATTTCATTCCTTTCTAATTAATCGTATTTAAATAATTATAATATATTTCAAAGAAATTTTCAATATAAATAAACCTGTTTTTTGTTTCTTTATAAGGCTTGCAAATTATGACGAAATAAGATATAATATATTGTGACACAGTGAAAAAAAACCTGTCTTTCAGCAATTTCTGCTGATTGCCCATAGTATTATAACTGAAAGGAGAAAGTATTTATTATAAATACTGCTAATAGAATATGGAAGAAAAAGCAATTAAAAATATAAATACTAAGACAAAGGATTTGATATTGCCTGCGGTCGCTATGAGAGGTCTTGTTTGTTTCCCGAGATTTGTAATGCATTTTGATGTTGCAAGGGAAATGTCCGTCAAGGCTGTTGAAGCTGCTCTGAAGAATGACAGGCTGGTTTTTCTTACTGCTCAGAAAGACGTTTATGTTGAAGAACCGCAGGAAAAGGATTTATATAATATCGGTGTTGTCGCAGAAATCAGACAAACTTTAAAAACACCGGATAACGTAATGAGAGTTCTGGTCGAAGGGCTTTACAGAGCAAAGATCAAAGAGACTGTAAATGAAAACGGTATGTTTGTATGTACAGTTAAAAAGCTTCCGGATTACAGCCGTGAAAAGCCTGATCCTGTGGATCTGACTGCGATAATGCGTTCTATAAAGGATATTTTTGAAACATACGGAGAGCTTGTACCCAGAATGCCTAAAGAGCTTATCAATTCAATTATGTGTCAGAATGATCCTTATAAGCTGTTTGAAAATATCGCATATAATATGAATCTGGATTTTCAGGATAAACAAATGCTGCTTGAAGAATCAAATATTCTTTCAAAACTGGGCATGCTTTATGCAAATATTGTGCATGAGGTCGAAGTACTTGAAATTGAAAAACAGATTCATGATGAGGTAAGAAGCAATCTTGATAAAAATCAGAGAGAATACTATCTCAGAGAACAGATGCGGGTTATTTCATCTCAGCTTGGAGAAGACGATTCTCAGGAAGAAGCTTATGAATACATGGACAGAATTTATGAGATGAATCTCGCACCTGAAATTACGGAAAAGCTTATCAGAGAAGCTGACAGACTGCTGAAAACATCGTCATCATCTCAGGAATCCTTTGTTATAAGAAATTATCTTGATACAGTACTGGAGCTTCCCTGGAACACTTCCTCAAAAACCAAAACAGATATTAAAAGAGCGGCAAGGATTTTGGATAAAGACCACTACGGACTAAAAAGGGTAAAGGAAAGAATTCTGGAAAGTATTGCGGCTTATGCAATGGCGCCGGAAGTTACGGGTCAGATAATATGTCTTGCAGGACCTCCCGGGGTTGGTAAAACGTCAATAGGAAAATCAATTGCCAAGGCACTTGGTAGAGAATATGTTAGGGTATCTTTAGGCGGTGTCCGCGATGAATCAGATATCAGAGGACACAGGAAAACATATATCGGGGCTATGCCCGGCAGAATTATTAATGCAATAAAACAGGCCGGTACTAACAATCCACTGATACTTTTTGATGAAATCGATAAGATGGGCAATGATTTCAGAGGAGATCCGGCTTCGGCTATGCTGGAAGTTCTTGACAGTGAACAGAATAAGGAGTTCAGAGATCATTATATTGAACTGCCATTTGATTTGAGCAAGGTGATGTTTGTTACAACCGCAAATACTACAGACACTATCCCTAAGCCTCTTCTTGACAGAATGGAGCTAATTGAACTTACAAGCTATACAAGAGAAGAAAAATTTCATATTGCAAAGGAGCATCTTGTTCCGAAGCAGCAGAAAAAACATGGTCTGAAGGGCACACAGATCAAAATAAACGACGCCGTCATATATGACCTGATAGATTATTATACAAAAGAGGCCGGAGTCAGAAACTTAGAAAGAATGATTGCGGGACTTTGCAGAAAGGCGGCAAAGGAAATTGTATCCGGAAACGCTAAAAAGGTCACATTCACTTCAAAAAATCTTGAGTCATATATCGGCGCAAAAAAATATTTTGACGATGAAAGATCAACTGAAAATGAAATCGGAGTTGTAAACGGTCTTGCATGGACATCTGTAGGCGGTGTTTTAATGCCTCTGGAAGTGCTTATACTGGAAGGCAAGGGAACTATTGAAACTACGGGTTCGCTCGGAGATGTTATGAAGGAAAGCGCAAAGCTTGCGGTAAGCTACGCAAGAAGCATTGCCGATAAATATAATATCGCACCTGATTTTTATAAAAACAAGGATATCCATATTCATGCGCCTGAGGGAGCAGTTCCGAAAGACGGTCCGTCTGCAGGGGTCACAATGGCGACAGCTTTGGTGTCCGCACTTTCCGGTATTCCGGTAAGATGCGATGTTGCAATGACAGGAGAAATCACTCTTCACGGTAAAGTACTGCCTATAGGCGGACTTCGTGAAAAAACAATGGCGGCGTATAAGGCGGGAATCCATACGGTTATTATTCCGTCAGCCAATAAGGGAGACCTTGACGAGGTTGACGATGCTGTAAAAGCTTCAACAGAATTTATTTTTGCTTCAAATCTGGAAGATGTTCTCAACGCTGCTCTTTATAAAAAGAAAGATGACAATATACAGTCCGACCTTATTATACCTCCTGATGAATCAATAGGAAATCAGACAATATCAGTAAGGTCATAGGAGGATTTGATGAATTATAATAAAGCGGAATTTTCTGCGGCTTACGGAACTTTTTCACAGCTTCCTCCGTGCGAGCGTATTGAAATTGCTTTTGCAGGACGTTCAAATGTTGGAAAATCCACGTTAATAAATAAAATCTTTAACAGAAAAAATCTTGCAAGAGTAAGCTCAGTACCCGGAAAGACTGCAACTATTAATTTTTACGGTCTGGAAAATGTTTACTTTGTGGATTTGCCTGGTTACGGATATGCGAAAATTGCAAAATCTGAAAAACGCCGATGGTCTGAATTGATTGAGGGTTATCTTAATTCTGACAGAGATATAAGACTTATTTTTCAGCTCATAGATATGCGTCATGCACCATCGGCAGACGATATTCATATGATCAATTATCTAGTTGAAGCTCAGCTTCCGTTCATTATTATTCTGACAAAGGCGGACAAGCTGAAAAAAATGCAGCGTATTGAAAGAATGGAAGCTTTTAAAACAGAAATTCCATACTTTAATGATATTCATATTATTCCGTTTTCATCTCAGACCTTTGAGGGTGTAGAAGAAGTAAGGAGTATTATAGAGGAAATTGCTAGTGAAGATTCTGAAGAAATCTGAAGTATTAAACCAAATTGAAAGGAATGTTGAAAATGTTTGTATCTGAAAATCTGGGAGTTAATGAAAAAGGTCATTTGACTGCCGGCGGAATTGATACTGTTGAACTTGCAAAGCAGTACGGCACGCCTCTCTATGTCATGGACGAAGCTTTGATAAGAAAGCACTGTCAAAGTTATAAAAACAGCATTGATAAATTCTACGGCGGCGAGGGACTTGTATGCTATGCAAGCAAGGCGTTTTGCTGCATGGAAATGTGCAGAGTTATGAAGGACGAGGGAATCGGTCTGGACGTCGTTTCCATCGGAGAGCTTTATACTGCTGAAAAAGCCGGATTTGACTGTGATAAGATTTGTTTCCACGGCAATAACAAAACTGATGAAGAGCTAGAATATGCAGTTGATTTAAAAGTCGGAAGAATTATTGTTGATAATATTTACGAACTGAAAAGACTTGATAAAATTGCTGAAAACAAGGGTGTTAAGGCAAATATCATGTTTAGAATCAAGCCGGGTATTGACGCTCACACTCATAATTTTATCAGAACAGGTCAGATAGACAGTAAATTCGGCTTTGCACTTGAAACCGGAGAAGCCATGGAAGCAGTTAAAATGGCGATAAGCTGTCCTAATATCAATTTAAAGGGTGTGCACTGCCATATCGGATCTCAGATTTTCTCCATAAATCCTTTTGTTGAAGCAGCCGAGGTTATGCTGAAATTTATTGCAGATATAAAAAACGAAACAGGTCATGAGGTTGTTGAACTGAATCTGGGCGGCGGTTTTGGTATTAAGTATACTGAAAATGACGATCCGGTTCCTTATGAAGCTTATATGGAAAAGGTTTCTGTTGCTGTTAAGGAAAGTTGTGAAAAGCTTGGAATCAAACAGCCATTTATACTTATCGAACCGGGACGTTCAATGGTAGCTCCCGCCGGAATTACTCTTTACACATGCGGTGGAATTAAGAATATTCCCAATATAAGAACTTATGTATCTATTGACGGCGGTATGACAGATAATCCAAGATATGCTCTTTATCAGTCTGAATATGAAGCACTAGTAGCCAATAAAGCAGATAAGCCAAGAGATACAAAGGTCACTATCGCCGGAAAGTGCTGTGAGAGCGGCGATTTGATCGGTGAAGGAATGCCTTTACAGGAAGCCGAACCGGGAGATATCATCGCAGTATGTGCAACCGGCGCTTACAACTATTCAATGTCCTCAAACTACAATAGAATACCTAAGCCGGCAACAGTTTTTATAAATAACGGCGAATCGAGAGTTGTTATTAAAAGAGAAACTCTTGACGATATTATCAGAAATGACATGTAAGTATTAAAAATACTAAAATTAATTATAAAGAAACTGCGATATTTCACAAAGGTGAAATATCGCAGTTTCTTATTTTATATACATTCTTTTAATTATCTGCGGTTCAATCGGTTTGTCCGACATATCGGTTTTAGCTTCAGCAATTTCATCTACAGTCTCCATACCGTCAATAACCTTACCAAATGCTGCATAATCACCGTCAAGATGAGGTGCGTCCTCATGCATGATAAAGAACTGTGAACCGGCTGAATCCGGCATCATAGAACGTGCCATAGAAATTACGCCTCTTGTATGCTTTAAGTTATTTTTTACTCCGTTTGAGGCAAATTCCCCCTTAATTGTCCAGCCAGGACCGCCCATTCCGGTACCTTCAGGACAGCCGCCTTGAATCATAAATCCGGGAATAACACGATGAAAACATAAACCGTCATAGAATCCCTGATTTACCAGCTTTTCAAAATTTTCACAGGAAATCGGAGCTATTTCAGGATAAAGTTCTAATTTGATTTCCTTACCGTTTAGCATTTCAATTATAATCATTTTTAACCTCCAGAATTTTACTGTTATTATTATAGCATATTTTTAAAACAAGAGCAAGTTTAAATAAACCCATTTTTATTTTAGCATTTTTCTTTTTATCACTTCATATAAATAATACATATATTCATAAGGAGTGATAAATTTTGAATGCACCGGAACATTTCCCGTTTTCTGTAAGACCGCTTCCCTACCCTGCAAATTCACTTTCTCCATGGCTGGACGCAAGAACCCTGAAAATACACCACGATGGTCATTATACCGCATATGTAAAAAAATTAAACGATATTCTGAAAAATTATCCCCAATATCAAAATCTTCCTCTTGAAGCATTGATATTAAAACAGGCATTTCTGCCTCCGGAAATAAGAACCGACATAAAAATAAACGCCGGAGGAGCGTTTAATCATCAGCTTTATTTCAGCAGTATTATTCATCCGTCAAAGGGTAAAATCACCTGTTCCTTTGAAAAAATAGTGTGCGACAATTTCGGAAGCATGCAAAATCTGATTAATAATTTAAAAGAAGCTGCAAAAGCCGTTTTTGGTTCAGGATACGCTTACCTTGCTTCTGATATGTCCGGAAAAATGCATATTATTATGCTTAAAAATCAGGAAACTCCCATAGAACAGCGTCTGAATCCTCTTCTGCCTATCGACATGTGGGAACACGCTTATTATCTTCAGTTTCAATATCATCGTGACAGATACATAAATAATTTCTGTAAGGTGATCAATTGGAAAGAGGTAGAAAAAAATTATTACTCATGATTCTTTATTTTATCTGCAATAAACATAACAGAGGATATAATCATAAAAGATAGAATTGTCCCCAGTATTGCTCCGGACGTATCAATTAATACGTCCTTTGCCAGCGGAGTTCTGCCGGGGACTAAGCTTTGATGAAATTCATCCAGAATCGCGTATATAAAGCTAAAAGATACGCTTATTATTCCGGAAATCAAGTATCTTTTTTTCCATACTGCAAAAACAAAATATATGGTCATACTCATAAGAAAGTACAAAGAAAAATGAGCAGTTTTTCTTATAAATAAATTAAGCTGACTTGTAATAGTATTCTGAATATCTGCATTCATTGTTTTATAGTCTGAAAATATAGTTTCCGCAATTTTACGAGTTACATTTTTACTTAATATATTTGTACTGCCGCTATCCTGTGAAGAAAAATAAAAAATAATACACATACATAATACTGACAGTATAACAACAATAAATAATAAGATTTTTTTTACCTTCATTTTTTCCTCCGTTTTCAGCAGTGATAAATGTATAACTATTTTATCACATTTTTCATGAAATGTAAACAGAATCTAAAATTTCTTTTGTAACATATTGACATATATTTCTTAATGTAATAAAATAAAAAAAGTAAATACGAAACAGAGGTTAAAATAATGTTAAAATTTCATAATTTCAAATTTAGTTTCAGAATATTTTATATCCTTTTGTCTTTAATTGTCAGTATTTGCATTTTGTTCGGACTCTATCTAATTGTCAGATCGGCAAAAGAAGAAACGATTACTCCTGAAAAAACTCAAAATATGCGTACAGAAACAATAGCGATAGAAAGTCCTACGGAAAAAGAAAACAATATAATCAATATAAAATATCCTGACGGTCTTGAAACGGCAAAAAAATTCGATAAATTAATAGCCAGTAAATATTGTGTTCTTATAGATATAGAAAATAATAAAATTCTGGCTGAAAGAAATGCAGACAAAAAAATGTATCCCGCCTCAATGACAAAAATGATGACTTTAATAGTAGCTGTGGAAAATATGGAATCACCAGACGATACTTTTACCATGACTTATGACATTTTAAATCCTCTGATCAATGAAGATGCATCTCTTGCCGGATTTGAAGAAAATGAAACTATAACAATAAAGGACATGCTTTACGGAGCTATACTTCCATCCGGTGCAGAAGCTACGGTAGGTCTGGCAGAAGCTATAGCCGGTTCTGAAACAAACTTTGTCCGAATGATGAATGAAAAAGCCGAAGAAATGGGACTTAAAAATACTCATTTTACCAATACAAGCGGTCTGCACGATGATAATCACTACAGTACCGCTCTTGATATGGCTGTAATTCTTGAATACGCATTACAGAATGATTTATGCCGTGAAATTTTATCTACATACCAATATACTACCTCAAAAACAAAAGAACACCCAAAGGGTATTCTTTTGGAAAGTACTATGTTCAGCAGAATGTACGGCGACGAAGTTGAAAACGTCACCATTGAAGGAGGAAAAACCGGATTTACTTCTGAAGCACAGCACTGTATGGCGTCCTTTGCAATAAAAAATAATAAAGAATATATTGTTGTAACAGCAATGGAAGACGATAAATGGGGTTCGGTTTACGATGCATTTGACATATACGAACAATATCTTCCTTAATTAGAATTCTACTGATTCAACATTTGAAAGTGTTGCCATATCTGCCGATTTAAACTGTAAGCCTGAAAGCATATAAACATAGTCGCCTATTATTATTGCTCGGTTAAACGCATCATATTCCATGTCGTTTTGAATTTTATTCAAATAATTAAAATGTCCGTCTTTATATGAATAGAAAATATAATATGATTCATTTTTATTTTCGGAAGAATAATAGCTATCTTCAGTTACAGGAAAACCTATAATATTTTTTTCCGGATCAATAAGAATCGCCTTACGTTCCCATACAGCTTCAGATGATACATATTCATGTTCATAATAAGCATTTATTTCCACAGTATCCAGAGCCGATAAGTTTTCCGGATCAGTATTGTCAAACATCGTAAGCTTTACACCTGTTAATGTTCCGTCATTATCTGCACTCTGACCAAAGCCAAGCAGAAGATTATCAGACCATTTCTGCATATAAGAACTATAACCGTTTATTTTGAATTCGTCCATAATAACAGGATTATGAGGATCGCTTAGATCAATTGCATAAAGAGGATCCGTCTGACGAAAAGTTACAATATAAGCTGTATCACCTTGAAAATTTACTGATTTTATAGTTTCATCAAGACCAAAGTCTTTTATTTTTCCCGCCTCTCTCAGCTCCATATCAAGTACATACAGATAATTGTTGTAATCCTGTGAATCCCCAAACACACCATTCCACGAATTATTCCGCATATTAACAGTAGTCGCTATTCTTAAATATCCGTTATATTCACTCATTGAAAACTGATCGTTTACATATCCCTTAACCTTCCCTGACGCCTGAGGAGTAATTTTACCGCTGTTTATTGAAAATCTTGTTATTTCAGTATCTTCATATCCAAATGTTAAATAAAGATTTTCATAAGAACAGTAAACAGTACCGGAAAATCCTGCAACGGATTGTATATCAGTCGGTTCATAAGGGATTTCAGCATTTAAATTAAACGCCGATATATTTGCAAATGCAGAACTGGAATAAAGAACATCAGGACAATATTCAGGGATCATTATACAATCCGGTTCTACATACTTAACCTCTTGGTTTACCGAATATCTGGGAATATATTTTTCAAATTCTTCAGATGTAAAATCTTTACTGCTATAATATTTTTCTGTATTTGAAACAAGATATAAATAACCGTTATCCGTCAGGCGCACATCATTATATGATCCCTCCTGCGTATAAGTTCCGATAAGCTGAGGATACTCTCCGGAAGTATAGAACGAAATGCAAGTATCATTGTAAATCAATCCGCAGCAGTCGTTTTCTTCACCGTAATTAACATTCTCACTAAAATTATTTGCCGAAGATATTACAATCAGTATATTATTATATAAATACATATCGTTAATAGCTTCCTCATCTTTGTGGAACTGTATTGTATTGAGAAACTTTCCGTCCTTAACATTGGCAGCATTGATTACATTTCCGCAGGCATAGTAAATATTATTGCCGTCAGTCTTGACTATGTCTGCTTCAAGAACTCCCGCTTCCTGATTGTAAGTATCCGAATAAGCCTTTTTCTGTTGTGACGAAACATTTACGGAATTCTGATTAACCTCTTCTTCCTGAACAGAGTACTCAACAGAGTCCTCTGCAATGACTCCGTCCGCCATAACTTCATCATAACCGTTTGATTTTATACGTGACGCTTTCTTTTCTGCAAGTTTGAAATAATTGTATACCTCACTGTAATCAGCTGCATATTTCATTGAATCGACAGAATCAGCATCATTTAAAGAAGATTCCGAAACAAGACATTTATCACCGTCATGATTATATTTCAACATATAGCCAAATGCAGCACTTACAGTAACAGCAAATGCCGCTGCAATCGGAATAACCCTCATAGCCGTACGCTTAAAATTAATTTTATTTTTTCTTTCGCCGGAAAATTTATCAAGCATAATTTTTATTGATTCAGGTTTAAGCTCTTGCGGAACATTTTCCGATTCCAGTATTTTTTTTATATTTTTATCGTTATAGTTCTCACTCATATTTGCCTCTCCTTTCATACCGTTAAGCTCAGTCTCAATTCTTTTTTTATTCTTGAAAGTCTGGAACGTACCGACGATGATTTTAGTCCGTATATCTTTGCTATTTCTTCACTTTTATAATCGCCCAGTACCGACAGAGAAAGTATTCCTCTTGATTCGTCATCAAGATTATCCATTGCCTCCTTAAGCTCTGAACAATTAAAATCAAATTCTGAATTATATAAAATATCTTCGTTCAGTTCTGAATTATCTTTATAATATTCTCTTTGCTTTTTCTTTATTTTAGAAAAAAGTATTTTCATAATCCAGCTTTTAAATGCGTCTTCATTTTTTAATTTGCCAATTGAAGCAAAAGCGTCGATTACCGTCTCGCTTACTGCGTCATAAGCATCGTGACGATTGCGTAAATTATACAGTGCCGTATGATACATTTCTTTGTAAACTATTGAATATAATCTTGCAAAGGCTTCTGTATCCCCTTTCCTTGCCAGACTTACATCGTTTTTAAAATCCTTCATAATTCCCTCCTTTTGAATCGATTCATAATATTAGTGTTTTTTCAAGTACAAAATGCTGCAAATATTTTATATTTTTGGAAATCTATACAATTTTTCTGCTTGGTTTTTGTTAATTATAACATATTCAATTTATTTTGTAAATTAATGATTTTTATTGAAATTTTTAAAAAAATATGATATTATATAAATATATTCAACAATTTTATATAAAAAGTAATAAAAATGAATAATTAAGGAGTGTTTAATGTGAAGAAAATCAAATCATTTATTTTATCCTGCATGCTTATCTTTTCATCAATTTTCGGCGCACTGGGATATGAATCTATAGTTTTAGCCGCCGATACCGCCCTTTATCCCGCACAGGCTGTAAATTTTACTGCCTACACAACCGCACGTAATCTTAACAAATCAAATACGTCATTAAATACACAAATTGCTTCGGGCAGTACAACCGAAAACTGGCGCATTGATTACGTCTCTTCAGGCGTTTACAATATTGTAAACATGTCTGACAACAGTTATCTTACTGCAAACGAAACAAAATGCACTACTTCCTCCGCTAGTGGCAATTCCAATCAGCAATGGAACATTATCGGTACTGATAAAGACTTTTTAGGAAATTATCTGTATTATAAAATTGTAAATGTTTCTACGGGTAAGGCAATTACATATTACCAAAAAGATAATAGTATAGCTCTTGCTCAATATACAAATGACGGCGCTCAGAAATGGAAGCTTAACTGCTATGGTCTTGAGGGATTTGCAGCAAACAGTAAAATGAGCGAAGGCGAAAAGGCCGGTACTATCGGAGGTCTTCTGGGTGAAACTGTTTTTGTTTCGGATATGAAATCAATGAAAGAAGCACTTCTCAGAACTGAACCTCTTACAATAGTACTGACTGCAAATATTGATTGCAGCGGTGAAAATTATGACTGGATGATTGAGGACAACAAAACGATTATCGGATCATATCAAGCTAATCAGATGCGTGACTGCAAGTTAAGAACCAACGATTATTACGGTAAACTTGATCCCAGTGATAACATAATTATAAGAAATATGAAATTTCAGGTAGAGGTTAATCCTAACATGCTGGTACTTGCAATTTATTCCTCAAAAAATATTTGGGTCGACCACTGTACTTTCAATTCAAATTTAAATAAAAATCGTGATGAAGTAGGAAAATTCATTTGGATCAATACGCCTTTTGACGGAAAAGATTTAAGCCGCAGCCCCGACTGCATTACATTATCATATAATATTTTCAAAAACAGATACTGGACTATCGCTTACGGTACTCAAAACGGCGAAACAAACAAATGCCGAACCTCTGTTATGTATAACATGTGGGATTCATGCATAAGAAGATGTCCTCAGATAGGAAACGGTACCGGACACATTTACAACAACTACCACGTAAACAACGACGGTTCAATAAACGACGGAACTTCACAAATTATTCCCGGTGAAGGATCTGTGATTCTCAGCGAAAACTGCCGCTTTGAGGGACTAAAAAAAGTTGAAGCTGCAATAGACAAAAACGCAAAGTATAAGGATTCCGGTTCATACACAAGCGATACATTGACATCTGAACCCTACCCTCTTTCTAACAATCTAGGTTCATATACTTCTCATTCATGGAATCCCGGAAATGAAAATTACGGATATTCTCTTATCTCAGCATACAAAAGCAACTCAAAAGATGTTAAAACATTCTGTTCACAGTACTCAGGATGCGTAAAGTCCTCTTCTGCACTAAAATATATTTATGACTCAGACTGTTCATCATTTATTGAAAAAACTATTTTTTCACCTTTCCTTACAGAGGAATTTGATTCACAATACGGTACTTTGACAACTGAAATAACTGCCGCCGTACTTAAAGAAGGAGCAGTGTATATGATAAAAAATGCAAACAGCGGTATGTACATGGAAGTTAAAGGCGGTACTGCCGCAGATGGTACTAATGTTCAGCAATGGGGAGCAGACACATCAGCCTCTCATAATACATGGCGTGTTCTTTCAGCCGGTGACGGTTATTACTACCTTTATTCACAGATTGACGATAAAATAACCTACCTTCTTGATGTTAACGGAAACAAGACAGATAATGGTACAAACATAGGTATATGGTCTGCAACAGATGCCGACGCTCAGAAATTTAAATTTGTACAAAACAGTGACGGAACATATCAAATCAGAACTAAAACATCAAATGATACTTCATGTGTTGAAATAGCTGATGCAAGTACATCAAGCGGGGCTAATATTCAGCAATGGACTGCAAACGGAAACAGCTGTCAGAATTGGATCTTAGAACAGGTTGAAGATACCGGCTGTGTTATGGATACTAACGCTGTATATATGTTCAAAAACAGTAACAGCAGTCTTTATATGGAAGTTCAAGGCGGTACTGCTGCAAACAATTCCAACATTCAGCAATGGGGCGCAAATGGTGTTTCAAAGCATAATTCATGGACCTTGAAATCATTCGGAGGAGGATACTATTACATTATTTCTCAGCTTGATGACGGTAAAACATATTATCTGAACATTGAAAACGGTTCCGGAATAAACGGTGCAAATGCTGAAATACTTACAAACAATAAAACAAGTTCTCATTTGTTTAAGTTTGTAAAAAATCCTGACGGTACATATAATATACTTACAAGAGCCTCAAAAGACATTTGTGCTGTTGAAGTTGCAGACGCTTCAAAAAACAGCGGTGCGAATGTTCAGCAGTGGGAGGTGAATTCAAACAGCTGTCAGAAATGGATCGCAGAAAAATCACCTATTGTAACAACAACCGTAACCACAAGTGCAATAACTACAAGTATAACAACTACAACAACTACAACATCTCCAATAACAACTACTTCACCTATAACAAGCGATGATGTACAAAAAGGAGATATAAATTCTGATAAATCAGTAAATGTATCTGATATTGTCTCATTGCAGAAATACCTTATAAAGACTGAACAGTTAAATGAATCTGGATTTAAGGCAGCAGATTTAAACGACGACAATAAAATAAATATATTTGATCTTGTTATTCTGAAACGTATTATTATAAGCGGTTGAAATTTATACCCAAAAGGAGTATAATATAATTATATTAAATTTTTCGGAGGTAAATATGAATAACGCTTTTAAACCAGCTGATATACTTGTTCCTAAAAAATCTGTTGATATGAATAAGTGGTCGGTTATTGCATGCGATCAATATACCAGTGAACCTGAATACTGGAAACAAACCAGTAAAATAGTCGGTCAGAACTATTCATCATTAAATTTGATTCTGCCTGAAATTTATCTTGAAGATGAAAATGTTAAAGAAAAAATTGAAAATATTCATAAAAATATGGATAAGTATTTAAGTGATGACATATTTAATGAGTATAAAAATTCTATGATATACGTTGAAAGAATTCAGAGCAACGGTATTCTGAGAGCAGGTATTGTTGGAATGATCGACCTTGAAGAGTATGATTTTTCAAAGGGCAGTACCTCACAAGTTCGTGCCACTGAAGCAACCGTAATAGAAAGAATTCCTCCGAGAATAAAAGTCCGGGACGGCGCATTACTTGAGCTTCCTCATATTATGATACTTATTGACGACGAAAATAATACTGTTATTGAA
>OGPA01000774.1_pt1 | contig 30168 bp, 28 predicted proteins | sample 1552841 | NCBI WGS metagenome assembly OGPA01 (sample SAMEA2579916, study PRJEB22360) | human gut metagenome | reverse complement strand
AATAGTCGGCATCGTGGAAGTGAATGTCGCCCTTCATGTGGGCGTTGGACACCGCCGGCGGCAGCATGTTGAACGCGGCGGCCTTGGACACGGCACCGGCCAGCAGATCACGCTGGGTGGAGTAGACGTTGGAATCCTTGTTCGCGTTCTCGTGAATCAGGGTCGGGTCATGATTAATGAAGCGAGCAACGGCCTCGTTGACATCAGTGGCCTTGGCACGCTGAATGTCTTTGTCGAGACGGTAATTGGTGTAGGCGCGAGCCACATCGTACAGGTGGGCGTCAATGAGGGCGTGCTCCACGAGATTCTGGATGTCCTCGATTTTGGCGGGGCCGGTGTAACGCCCCTTGATTTCGCCTTCGACTTGGTTGGCGAAACCACGGATCATGGCATCTTCTTCGGGGCCGACTTCCTTGTTCAGGTCGCCGAAAGCAGACTTGACCGCAGAGATGATGTTGATGGGGTCGAAGTCGACCACACGACCATCACGCTTCTCAACGAGCACGGTGGAGGCCTTGGCGGCCACCTTGGTCTCGTTATCGGTGACGGTTTCCTCCAGCACCTGTGCGCCCATCGGGCACCCCTTTCCTATAAGGCGAACACTCTCCTGAGTTCCGCATTTTGGCCGCACTCGACGTGGGCCACACGAAATTACATTGATATCGTTTTCTTGAACCTCTAGAAGAATACGGCATCCCCACCCCTATATCTAGTGCTCAACAGTGGTGTGTCGAACTATTTATAGGGTTTTTCGGCTATTTTTCGCCAAAACTACAAGTGTGTGATTAGCGTAACTGTTTTCTGCTCGCGTGTCGCACAGCGAGCTCACTGACGACTCTCAATCGTCAGTGCAACGCATATCTCACTCCTCTTCATAGCACCCGTTTCTTCGCCATAATGACTCCTTTCTTCTGATGCACCAGACCATCTCCATCATCGGCTGATACATCGCTTCGTACGGTTCTTGCATTCATCATCACACCGTTTTCAGGCGACGGTAAATTTTTACCGTCATCAACCAACGCACTTATAGTGGAGTGCATGACTACTGCAATGGGCTACTCATCTACCGGCCGTCCACCGACCGCCGCTTCACTGGCCTCGTCTGGCTTTGAGCCGGGTCAAGGCACTTTCGCGCCCGATCGGGGCGCCATCAATCTGCCGAATGAGCCTCGCCCTATCGATCAGCTGCCTGCACGCGCCGCTGAAACCACCGCGCAAAATCCGTGGCCGGTAAGCGTGCTGAGCCAGAAGTTCTACGGTGCCGTGGAACGATGGCCGTCCGCGTGGGTCACCGGCCAGATCACGCAGATCAATACCCGTCGCGCCGGCTCGGCCTACATCACGCTGCGCGACGACTTCGAGGATATCGCCATGGAAGTCAATGGCTTCGGCAGGTTCGCGGCCGCAGCCAGCCAGTTCGTTCAGGGCGACCGCGTGGTGATTCACGGCAAACCGAACCTGTGGATGAAGCGCACTTCGCTGTCGTTGCGCGGGGACACGATTCTCAAGGTCGGAGCCGGTGGCAGCCTCAAGGCCATGATCGACGAATTGCGCAAGCAGCTTAAGGGCGAGGGCCTGTTCGACGCCGATCACAAACTGCCTCTCCCGGAGTTTCCGAAGACTATTGGCCTGATTTGCGCACCTCAGGCACGTGCGGAAGGCGATGTGATCACCAATGTGAACCTTCGTTGGCCTTCCGTAACCTTCAAGGTGGTCCATGTGCATGTTCAGGGCGAGCAATGCCCGGCCGAGGTGGTTCAGGCCATTGCACAACTCGATGCCGACCCGAGCGTGGATGTGATCATCGTGGCCCGTGGCGGCGGCTCGTTTGAGGATCTCATCGGTTTCTCGGATGAGCGTGTGGTTCGTGCGGCGTATGCCTGCACTACACCATTAATCTCCTCCATCGGGCATGAGGATGACTGGACATTGCTGGATCTGGTCGCCGATCTGCGCGCCTCCACCCCTACCGATGCGGCCAAGCGCGTGGTGCCGGATGTGCGTGAGCAGTCGCAGCTCATCGAAGGTGCCATCGACCGTATGCGACTGCGGGTCCGTTCGCGCGTGGAGAACGAGATTCGACTTATCGAGGGATATGCGAACCGCCCGAGCCTGACACAGCCGCACACCATGCTTGAGCCTCATCAGCGCTTAATTGACGACTCGTTGCAACGGCTCGATATCGGGCTGCGACGCATCGTGGACGATGCCCAGCTCACCGTCGAGCGAGCTCACGCCTCACTGACCGCACTCAGCCCGCAATCCACGTTGAACCGAGGCTATGCGGTGGTGCAGTCCGCCGATGGCCACGTACTAGACGATGCTTCGCAGGTAAGCCCTGGGGATGGCATCACCGTCACCTTGAAGAAGGGTGTCATTACCGCAACCACCACATCCGCAACCGCGTGACACGCCATACGCAGCCACGCATATATACCGTATATATAAGGAGAACATCATGACCGAAAACGCCACATCCACCGACATGAACACCCCCGCCACGTCCCTGACGGACAAGGAACGCGAGCTCATCGCCCAGATGCCATATGAGGAGGCGCGCGACAAGCTGATTCAGGCTGTCCAGGCACTGGAAACCGGCGGCCTCAATCTTGACCAGTCGATGCGTCAATGGGAGATCGGCGAGGCCTTGGCCAAGCGCGCCCAGGGTCTGCTCAACGACGTCCGTGCCAAGCTCGACCAAGCACAAGCCGAGCAAGCCGCCAACGAAGCCACCGCAGGCACGCAGTCCAACCTCGACTGAGTTGCCTCCCGGCGCGGCATCCCGCGGCTCGCACCTGAGTCCGGACTGGACTGAGTTCTGCTTCCCGGCATACGATAGTGGTGATTAGGCCACATTGGTAGCAGTTATAGAAGGGAAATCCCATGTCAACGCTGATTCTTGTATTCCATCCGCATCTTAAGGACGGCTCGCGAGTGAACGCCCGTCTGCTTGCCGAACTCGCCGCACAAGGCGAGGACGACATCATCGTGCGCGACGAATACGCCGAATATCCGAACTTCTCCGTCAACGCCGACACAGAGCACGAGCTGTTGGAGGCTGCCGACCGCGTAATCCTCCAGTTCCCGTTCTACTGGTACTCCTCCCCCGCGCTGCTCAAGGAATGGGAAGACGAGGTCATCACCGCCGGCTGGGCCTACGGTGGAGGCCACGCACTCAAGGGCAAGGAGCTCAAACTGGTGGTCACCACTGGTTCCGACGCCGCCAAGTACCGCAAGGACGGCGAGTACAGCCACACCATGGAGGAGCTGCTGAGCCCGTTTGAGGTCGTGGCGTACAAGGTCGGCATGAACTATGCTGAGCCGTTCCTGGTGCGGGGCACCGCCACCATCGGCGATGCGGAGCTGAATCAGGCCGCCGCCGATTATGTTTCGGCGATTTTGGACTGAATAAGCTGAGGCCGGGTGCAAGTCGCACCCGGCCCTGTTGTTTTTTTCGCGGGCAAGCCGCGGGGTCTCTCCCTCAGTCAGCTTCGCTGACAGCTCCCCCGTCAGAGAGAGCTTATTTTTTTGGATCAGAGGGAGTTGATGGTTACTTCTTCAGCGGGACGTAGATCACGTTGTCAATGAGCTCGCGATAGTGCTCAACGATTTGCGCGCGACGGGTCTTCAGGCTCGGGGTCAGCATGCCGTTGGCCTCGGTGAATTCGTCGGGCAGAATCTCGAACTTACGAATCGACTCGGCGCGGGAAACGCCCTCGTTGGCGGCGTTCACCGCACGCTCCACCTCGGCATGAACGATGGCGTTCTTGGCCAGCGAGGCCAGATCGGGTTCCGGCTTGGCGCCCTGGGATTCCAGCCATTTGTTGGCATCCGCCAGATCCAGCGTGACCAGAGCGGCCACGAACGGCTTCTTATCGCCAATAACCAAGCACTGGTTGACCACAGGCGAGGTCATTACGGAAGCCTCCAGCAGACCCGGCGACACGTTCTTGCCGCCGGCGGTGATGATGAGGTCTTTCTTACGGCCGGTGATGGAGATGAAGCCGTCTTCGGAGATATCGCCCAAATCGCCGGTGTGCAGCCAGCCATCGGTGATCTGCTGGGTGGTGACTTCGGGGTTGTTGTGGTAGCCCTTGCACACCAGCGGTCCCTTGACCACCAGCTCACCGTCCTCGGCAATGCCGGCGGTGATACCGCACATCGGCATGCCGATGGTGCCGATGCGGTTGTCCTCTGGCAAGCTCACACACACCGGGCCGCAGGTTTCGGTCATGCCATAGCCCTCAAGCACCGGCATGCCGATGCCGTTGAAGAAGTGGGAAAGCTCAGAGTCCATCGGGGCACCGCCGGTAATGGCGAAGTCGGCGTTCGGACCGAAAATCGTGCGAATCTTCTTGTACACCACCTGCTCATAGAAGGCGTGGGCGATACGTCCGGCAATCGGCAGCTGTTCGCCCTTCTGCTCGGCCTTGGACCATTCGCGCGCGTTTTCGGCGGCGCGCATGAACATCTTGCCAGCGAATCCGGTGCCGGCGCGCTGGGAGGCGGCGTTGTAGACCTTCTCGTACACACGCGGCACGGCGAGCAGCAGCGTGGGACCGAAGGTCTCGAAGTCCTTGACCATCGTCTTCATATTGGAGCTCAGGGCCAGCGAAATCGTGCCGCCGAAGCTGAAGAATTCCATGAATCGGGCGAACACGTGGCTCAACGGCAGGAACAGCAGCAGGCGGCGGTTGGGCCATGCGCCGGCGCGCGGCATGTACTGCAATGCGGAGAGTACCAGGAAAGCGAAGTTGCGGTGGGTCAGTTCCACGCCCTTCGGGGTGCCAGTGGAGCCGGACGTGTAGACGATGGTGGCGCGGTCGTCGCCGTGGGAGGCTTCCTTGTATTCCCAGAATTCGGCATCGGTGACGCTTTCGCCATAGGTCTTGATGGCGTTCAGGCCGCCGGCCTCGATTACGAACACGTTGCGCAGGGTGGGTACCTCGCTGCGCACGGATTCGATCTTGTCGCGCTGTCCGTCATCTTCGGCGATGGCGAGCGTGACTTTGGAATCGTTGAAAATCCAGCTGACCTGGCTGGCGGAGTTGGTCTCATACACCGGCACAGTGAGCGCGCCGATGGACATAATCGCCATATCCAGCGCGGTCCATTCCCAGCGGGTGTGCGAGACGATGGCGACTGAATCGCCCTTATTGACGCCAAGTCCGATCAGGCCCTTGGCCAGATCGATGACCATGTCACGGAATACTTGGGCGCTGTACGGCTGCCAGGTGCCATCATCGCCCTTGTATTCGATCATGGCACCTTCGGGATCGCGCTTGGCGCGGTTATCGAGCAGATCGAACAGGTTGATGTCGCTGTCAATCGGCTCCTTGACGGGATTGGTGAACTGCTTGACGATACGAGTATCGTTTATGGCCTTATCAGCGATGTTTTCAGTCATACTCCCCATGTAACTCCACGGATGCTACAAAACACGCGCGAAACAGCGGATTGTCCAGACCAAATGGCCCCGGCAATCCGTTATTTCGGGCAAACCAGGTAAATCTGCCGCACCGTACATTCAGCAGATTACTCGGCGGAGTTATTGGCCTTTTTCAGCTCGTCGCGAATCTCCTGCAGCGTGGCGAGAGTCTGCTCTTCAACGCTAGGCCCCTGTTCTTCAGCGTCAGCCTCATCCTGGGCAGCAGTGAGATCACGAAGCTTATTAATCGGCAAAATCACGCAGAAATACACCGCCACGCCAACAAGCAGGAAGTTAATCAGCGCGTTAAGAATCGCACCAAATGAAACGGTCGAGTTGTTGAACGTGATGGTCAGTAGTCCGGAAAGATCCGGTACGCCGCCGATCATGCCGATTAATGGACTGATGAGATTGTCGACGATGGAATTGACCACAGCGGTAACGGCAGAGCCCATCACCACACCTACCGCCATATCAATCATTGATCCGCGCGACAGGAATTTCTTAAAGCCATTCAACGGACCTTTATCGGTCAAAGCAACAACTTTGCGAGCGGTTCCTCCCGTGGCCTTGGCAAAGTCGGTGGCAATATTCATGGGATTGTGGTTACTCATAACGGCACTCCTTACGAAATTCAGACACTTCACTTGTATCCGACTGGTTTTCCCACGACTCCATTATGCCGCTTGTTGGAATATCCCTATACCACTGCGGCGTTCCCGTACATGACTATGTACGAGAACGCCGCCAACCCTGCTTGCAGAGAACCTGTTAGAGCTGTTTAGAACTGGATGTAATCGACTTCCGTATGCTCGCCGGTTTCCAAGTATTTCGCCACATCATCAGGACCGACGAACACCAGTTCGACCGCTTGCGCAATCATCAGATTGACACGATCCATTGGCGTAAGGTTTTCGAAATAGCCGTACACCGGGATTCCCAGCGCATGCGCATATCCGATTTCGAACATCGTGCCCGGGTCCTCGTCCATAAGATTGGCGACCACGGCTTTAGCAGCATTAATGCCATGGATATCGTCCGCAAAGCATCCTTCAGGGCCTACTTCTTCGATCTGGCTGACAAACCGCGGCTTGAACAGTACCTTGCCATGGTCTTCCAATATCTTTTCCAAACGTTCCATACTTGCCGTTTGTTCAGGATCGAAGAACGGACCGGCCACATAGAAGTCATACTGTTTGTCTTCACTCATGGTCTCTAGTCATAGCGCAGCCGCGTCGGACGCCAGCCGTTATTTTCACTGTATGGACAAGGGGTCGTATCGTGAACATTACTACGGGATAACCGTCAATGACTACGTACGTTGCCCCCGATCAGCACACTCCGCCACTTTCGCCCCCTCCCGTATCGTCGAGCACGCGAACCAAGCCGACCAAATAGCCGCCATCCCATGCGCTGATTACCGTATCCGAATGCTGCAATGCCTTGAACAACCGTTCGGGCCACTGCGCCGATTCCCAACCAACCGACTTGAACAACGCCTCAACCTGTTCGACAGTAAACCGCTTCTCTTCCGTGTATTCGATAGCCATGGACCCTCACGATGACCGTGAAGCCCCACATGTCTTTGCATAGTTTCACATGACGGGATGATGGATGGTGGAACCTATACGTTTACACATGCCTAATGCCTATGGCTCATCACCGATGAATAGAGGCTGAGATACCGTCATGTTTCCGAAGCCAAGTGCCCGAGATCGGATTCGAACCGACGACACCCGCTTTAGGAGAGCGGTGCTCTATCCACTGAGCTACTCGGGCAACGACGTTTCATTGTACACGGCCGCACGCCCAGTCGCATCATGTTCGCGTGGCAGCCTACATAAGACGCATGGCAGTCTGTGTAAGCTACCTGGCAGAACCCGCCACCAAGGCATGGCCGGTTTTCGTGCTGGTTTGGTGCGAACTGCTCTTGCGCACGGCGAAAAGACACTGAAAGACAAGCCGCACACGGTACAGTGGCAAATCGCACGAAAAGCAAGGTAACAGTAAACAAGCCGGAGGAAAGGGCAGCATGGCAAAGGCACGGAGTACTACCACAGGTGCAAGCGTACGAGCTCGCGCCGCTGCCAAGCCACGCTCTGCCAGAGCCACGGCACGCCCAGTATCCAAGTCTGCCGTGAAGCCACACAAACGGCATCGTCTGCTTGGTTTTCTCGCCACGATGTTCGCGCTTCTTGCCCTTGCCGGCACTGCCGCCCGCGCGCTGCCTGCCGATTTACAGGAACTGCCATTTGTGCCGATTGTGGTATCGGCAACGCCCTGGTTCACGTTGCTTGGCCTGATTGCCCTACTGTTGGCCATCGTGTCGCGGCGTATCCTTGCCGCACTAATCGCCATCGCCGCAATCGCATGCAATGGCTATTGGCAATATCCGTTCTTCTACTCGACCGACCCACTCCCCCAAGCCGCGCAGAACGCCGTGGCTGCGGCCTCCCCCAACACCAGCGATGCCTACGCGCGCGTCATGACCTTCAATGTATACAAGGGGCAGGCCGACCCACAAGCCATCGTCGAACTAGTCCGCGATCAGCGCGTCGAAGTGCTCGCTTTGCAGGAGACCACCGAGGATTTCGTCAAAAAACTCAACGAGGCTGGCATTGAGCACTATCTGCCGTATGCGCAGGTCTCATCGTCTGACGGCGTATTCGGTAACGGCCTCTGGTCGGCCACGCCACTTGCCGATCCGGCCGACGATGACGTGAATTCCAGCGCCTCATTCATGCCCGGCGGCACGGTGGATATGGGTGGTCAGCAGATTCGATTCGTATCCGTGCACACCACCGCTCCCGTACCCGGCTATTGGCGGCAGTGGAAGCGATCGCTGGATGAGTTGGGTCCGATGCGCGGGCATACGGATACACGGTATATTTTCATGGGCGATTTCAACGCCACTTACGATCACACGCCATTCCGTGATTTTCTTGGCGACCGGTTCGTGGATGCCGCACGTGAATCCGGACATGGGTTTACGTTCTCATGGCCTACGAACCGCGTGTATATGCCGATGTTCGCCGGTATTGACCACGTGGTGCTTGATCAGGGCATGAAGGCCGGACAATGCAAGGTGGTCAAAGTCGAGGGCTCCGATCATGCGGCATTGTTGGCTACCGTGGCGGTTGGGTGATTCCCCTCAATAGGACTAGAAACCGAGGCGGGTGCGGCCGAATTGGTCGAGCCAGCGCAAAATCGCGCCTTCACGCAGCGCCCACGGGCAGATTTCGACTTCCTGAATATTCAGGGCCTTCATGATCTCGTCGGCCACCACGCCGCCGCCCACAATCTGCATCGTGCGTTCAGGAGTGATGCCAGGCAAAGCCACGCGCTGCTCAGGCGCGATCGCCGCCAGACGCGGAATCCAATCCTCTAGTTGTTCGCGGGTCATAATCCACGAATCCTCACGGCCCGGCGCACGCATCACCGCACCGCACAGGCGAGCCAGCGAGCGGAAGGTCTTGGAGGTGCCAACTGCATGATTCGGGTGCTTGGATTGCGGGAAAACCTTGACCATCGGCTCCAGAATCTTGCGCACGTTCTTACGCACGTCTTCCAACTCGTCGGGCGTGGCCATGCCGGAAGGCAGAAATTCAGTGGTGACGCGGCCCGCGCCAGCCGGGGCGGAAAGCGCTACGGTCGGCTCTTCGTCGGAGCCCATCGCCACTTCGAGCGAACCGCCGCCGATGTCCAGCACCAGCAGTCGGCCGGCATCCCAACCATACCAACGGCGGGCGGCCAGGAAGGGCAGGCGAGCCTCATCCGTGCCAGACAGCACAGTGACGCCCTGACCAATCAGTTCCTCGATCTTGTGAATCACTTTGTTGCCGTTCGGCGCCTCGCGCAGGGCGGAGGTGGCCATAACCAGCAGCTGGGTGATTTCGTATTCCTCGGCCAGCCGCATGCACTGGGACACGGCTTCCAGAATCGCCTCGATGCCGGACTTCTTGATTGAGCCGTCGTCCTTTAAATACTTCATCAGGCGCACTGTGGATTTGGTGCTGGCCTCGGGGTCAGGGCGAGCGCCGGGGGCGGCGTCGACGATAAGCATGTGGATAGTGTTCGAACCGATATCAAGCACACCAAGTCGCGTGGTATGCGAACGCAGATTGACCATGATTCCTATTCCTGACCTTACCTAACCCGTGATGGCCGAACAACGGGCCGACCATCGCAATCAGCCAGCCGTGCGCCACCATGGCGAGTCGTTCGGCCGGCAACCAACACCGTGAGGCCAGCCGAACATCACACAAACTCGACTACTGTACAACAATCACACCGGCTGCCGCGCCGTTCACAGCGATTCGACGAACGTTCCGAGACGTTCCAGCCCCTCGGTCAGGGCCTCACGTGAGGCGGCATAGCTCAGGCGCACATGCGTATCCGCCGTGGCCGCGCCGAAGTCGCGGCCAGGAGTCAGAGCCACATGGGCTTCATCCAGCGCGCGTTCGCAGAACGTCCAGGCATCCAGACCAGTGCGGGAGATGTCGAAGTAGGCGTAGAACGCGCCATTCGGCTCCACCTCAACCGGCAAACCGATGCGCTTGAGCCCGTCAATCACAATGCGGCGACGGGCCAGCAATTCCTGACGACGAGCTTCGCATTCCGCCAAGCTTTCCGGCGTGAAGCAGGCGAGCGCCGCATGTTGCGTGGGCGTGTGGGCGCACAGGTAGTAGTTGGTGGCCAGATCGTCAACCGCTTCCAGCACAGTGGGCTCGTCCGGCAGAATCGCCCAGCCGAGGCGCCAGCCGGTCATGCCGAAGAACTTGGAGAAGCTGTTGCATACGATGGCATCGGGGTCGCAGGCCAGTACGGACTTGACTTCGGTACCGTCCGGCTCCCGGTCAGCCAAATCAAGGTAGGTTTCGTCCACGATGCGCCATGCGCCGCGGCTGGCGGCCAACTTGCACACCTCGTCCAATACGTTGAAGTCGATGGTGGTGCCGGTGGGGTTGGACGGCGACGTGATCATTACGGCCTTGGTCTTGCTCGTCCAGTACTGGCTGCACAGGTCGGCGGTCAGGTGGAAGCGGGTGGCGGCCGAGGTCGGCACATCGATGACCCGGCCTTCAAACGACCGCACAAGTTCGCGGTTGCATGGGTAGGAGGGGTCGGCCACAATCACATCGTCACCGGGGTCCACGGTCAGCGCGGTGGCCAACAGCAGGGCGGCCGAACCGCCGGCGGTCACGCAGATACGCTTGGGGTCGATGTCAAGGTCATGACGCTCGCGGTAGAAGTCGGCGATGGCTTGGCGCAGTTCAGGTAGGCCCATGGCGGCGGTGTACGGCAGGGCCCGGCCGTCGTACTGTTCGCGCATGGCGTCGCGTACGGCGGGCGGCGCGCCGAAATCGGGCTCGCCAAGGCTTAATTTGATGACGCTGATACCTTGGGCGATCATCTTGTCTGCTTGTTCGCCGAATACCATGGCACGGAAGGGATTGGCCTCACGCGCTCGGCGGGACATGACTGGAGACGCGGCCGGAGATTGGGGCTGCTGCGCTGCTTCGTTTTCCATATTTCGGTTCTATCCGCCTCACGGGACAAGGTTTCTTCTTCTATAATCACTGTAGGTCGATTGAGTGCACCAACCCGTATTCAAGGAGAAATAATGAGTCGATTCAATGGCAAACGCGCCGAGTTCGAGGCCAGCGGCGAAAAAATCAACGTCGCGATTCTGGGTGCGGGCCGTATAGCTCACACCATGGCCGACACCCTGACCCAGATGGCTGAAGGTTCACTGTATTCCTCATGGATTCACCCGTATGCGGTAGCGGCCCGTGATATTACGCGCGCGCAGGCTTTTGCCGACCAATGGCATTTTGACAAGGCTTATGGATCGTATGAGGAGTTGACGGCGGACCCGGATGTGGATCTGGTGTATATCGCCACCCCGCACAGTCTGCACGCCGAACAGGCGATCCTGTGTATGAAAGCCGGCAAGAACGTGCTGGTGGAGAAGTCGTTCACCGCGAACGCCGGGCAGGCACGTGAGGCGCTGGCCGTGGCCGAGGAAACCGGCATGCTGTGCACGGAGGCCATCTGGACGCGCTACATGCCCAGCCGCAAGCTCATCAACGAAGTTATCGAGTCCGGCGAGATCGGCGAGGTGAAAGCGGCGAGCGCCAACCTGTGCTATCCGGTGTCCGGCAAGGCACGTATGACCGATCCGGCCTGTGCCGGTGGCGCGCTGCTCGATGTGGGCGTGTATCCGCTGAACTTCCTGGATATGGCGATCGGTGCCGACCATGGCCGCACGCTGGATCATTTCGATACGTCGATGATGGCCGCCGAAACCGGTGTGGATGCACAGAATTCCACCACGTTGTATTACGATGATGGCACGATGGCCGTGTCCACCAGTTCGATGCTGGTTTCCTCCGATCGCGGCGGCTACGTGTGGGGCACCGAAGGGTATTTGGTGGTCACCAATATCAACAATCCCGAGTCCATCGATATCTACAACAACGATCACAAGCCCGTGCGCAGTGTTGCGGTGCCGTCGCAGTTGACCGGTTATGAGTATGAGGTGGCCGATGCAGCCAACGCGCTGCTGGATGGCAAGATCGAATGCGAGGCGATGCCGCACGCCGACACCATCCGCATCATGGAGCTGATGGATGCGATTCGCGACCGTTGGGGCCTGAAGTTCCCGTTTGAATCCTGATTTCAGCTCCCCTCCAGAGGGGAGCTGAAATTATTCCGCTGAATCTGCATCTCCTTCAACAATCTGCTCATACAGCCGTGCGAGGCGTTCGTCACGCACGGCTTTCGTTAATTCGCACTCCCATACGGTAATTACACGCCAGCCGGCGGCCTCCAGTTCAGCCCGCTGCGCGATGTCTCGATTGTGATTGCGCAGTAGCTTCGTCTGCCAGAATTCCACATTCGATTTCGGCATCGAATGTTTGGAACAGCCTTCATGCATGTGCCAGAAACAGCCGTTGATGAACACGATGGTGTGGTATTTCGGCAGTACTACATCCGGGTGGCCGGGGTAACGCTTGTCGTTCTTGCGGAATCGCAAACCCTTGCGAAACAGATAGCTGCGTACCAGCACCTCGATTTTGGTGTCTTTGCCACGAATATGCGACATCGTGTACGAACGGGTGCCCCGCTCATACTTCTCCACTGGCTGTTTCTTGCGATTCACGCACTCCAGACTACCGTGACGTTGCGGCGAGAATGAGAGCCTGAACGAACGATCACCCATCTTGCCCGTCCGTGTCTCTTATCGCGGGCAACAATCATCTGCCGGTCGAGACTGCCCGATTAGACTGAGTTCAATGGATGACATGACGATTCGTAGGGCCACGGCGGCCGATATTCCCCAGATCGACGAACTGCTGCGGCAGGTGCTCGAAGTGCATCATGCCGGCCGACCGGATCTGTTCAAAGGCGGTGTCAAGAAATACACGGACGAGGAATTGAAGGCGATTCTGGCCAACGATCAGACCCCTGTGTTCGTGGCGGTTGCGCCATCTGCCAATGACGGCAATGACGCCGAACATAACGCCGACTCCCCCGCCACCGACCAAGTGCTTGGCTACGCATTCTGCGTGTTCCAGCAGCACCTCAACAGCAATATCCTGACCGATATCAAAACCCTGTACATCGATGATCTATGCGTTGACGAGCGGTCCCGCGGCCACCATGTAGGCTCCACCTTGTATCGCTACGTGCTCGACTTCGCCCGTCAATCCGGCTGCCACAACGTAACGCTCAACGTCTGGGCCTGCAACCCCAAAGCCCAAGCCTTCTACGAACGCATGGGACTCACTCCATATTACATCGGCATGGAGCAGGTGCTGTAGCGCCGCCGTTTCAGCAGCACGATGATGGCGATGATCGCAGCGAGGCTGCATAGGGCCACGCCATATACAAAGCCCGGAGTTCCGAAATTCATGAGGCAGATTGTGATGTTACCGGTAGTGGTTACCGAAAACACGACGATAAGCGCGACGATACGAATCATATCCAGCAGTCCAGCTGCTTGAGCCAACAGACGCTCCGGTACCACCAATTTGGCCGCCGTGCACAGCAAAGTCGCCTGAACGGCGAGCAGAATCGCCCATTCCCAGAACATGGACGGTTCTTTAAGCAACGTGGTCTCCGGAAACATAGACACCACCTCATTGATAAACCACGGCGCCACAACAATCTCCACATATGCGAGCCCAATACAACACACGACAAGCGCCACGGCAATGGCATAGCGCCAAGCGACGTCTGTTTTGCGAGATTTACGAGAAATGAATGCGATACCAGCGTTCATGGCTATGCTCCTTAATCCAATATCAATATCAATGGATGAACCTGCACTGCACCGTATGCCACCATCATAATATATCGAATATCGATATAAAAATATCGAAAAACACTTTCACCATTCACCTACACATCCGCAAACCCATGAATACACATGTTCTTAATCGGGATGGGGAGTGCACAAAGAAGCTCTGTCACCCCAGCAGATTGAGGAGATCGTCCTTGGTGAGGGTGGCGATGGAGGCGGGGGCTTCGGTGAGGGCGCTGGCGCCGGTGCCGGCTTCGTCGGCAAGCAAGGAAGCGTCGGTGAACTGGTGGGCGAGCTCGCTCTTAGTATGCTGAAGCTCCAAGATACGTTCTTCGATGGTGTCCTTGGCCACCACCTGATACACGTTGACGTCTTCGGTCTGGCCGATACGATGTGCTCGGTCGGTGGCCTGATCCTGTGCGGCGGCGTTCCACCATGGGTCGGCGTGGATGACCACGCTGGCACCGGTCAGGTTCAGTCCGGTGTTGCCGGCCTTCAGGGAAATCAGGAAGGCAGGCGTATCGTCCGCATTGAACTGGTCGACGAGTTCGAGACGCTTCTTCTTGGGCGTGGAGCCGGTGATGGTGTAGTAGCGCAGGCCTTGCGCGTCGAAACGTTCGGCGATCAGATCAAGGAAGCTGGTGAACTGGGAGAAGATCAGCGCCTTCTTGCCTTCGTTCACACAGGTTTCCACCAGTTCGGTGATGGCGGCAAGCTTGGCCGATTGATCCTTGGCATCGGCGTACAGCAGCCTCGGATCGCAGCAGATCTGGCGCAACTTGGTCAACTCGGCGAGGATGCGAATCTTCGACGTGTTGAAATCGGCTTCTTCGCTGTGTTCGAGCTGCATTCTGAGCCGCTGCTCGTGAGCCGCATACAGTTTGCGCTGTTCGCCGGCAAGCCGCACGGTCAGCGTGGTCTCTAGCTTGTCCGGCAAATCGGTCAACACCTGGGACTTCAGCCTGCGCTTGATGAACACGCCCACCAACGACTGCAATTGGCGAGATACCCGAGCGGCCTCAGGATTGACTTGTGCGGCGGCCCGACCTTCAGCCGTGCTGCCATCCGCGGCCCGGGCATTGGAGATGGGCAACTCATAACGCTCATGGAATCGCTTATATGAGCCGAGCAGCCCCGGCATCAGGAAGTCGAAAATGCTCCATAGTTCGGAGAGTCGGTTTTCGATCGGCGTGCCAGTCAAGGCGAAACGATGGTCGGCGGCCACGGCCTTGACCGCTTTGGCTATTTTCGTGGTGTGATTCTTGATGTACTGGGCTTCATCCAATGCCATGACATTGAAACGTTGCTCATTGGCGGTGTAATCATCGACATCTCGGCGCAGCAGGTCGTATGAGGTGATGAGCACGGTGGGTTCATCCGCCCGGAACGCACAGCCGATGGCGGTACGGCGCTCGGCTTTGGTACCGGCCACCACCACGGCATTGAAGCTCGGGGCGAACTTGGTGAATTCGGCACCCCAGTTGTACACCAAGGACGCCGGGCACACGATCAGCGATGGGCCAAGGCTGCCGTCGCCCATCTCGCCGGTATTCCGCTGATATCGAGACAGGAGCAACGCGATAAGCTGCACGGATTTACCCAAGCCCATCTCATCGGCCAGAATGCCGCCAAAACCCTTGTCGCACAACGTGTTCAGCCATTGAAAGCCTTCGACCTGATAAGGGCGCAGAATATGCTTGAGACTATCCGGCACTTCATACGACTTAGGGTCGATGATCTTGAGATCGTCGATGTATTCGGTGAACGAAGCGTCCTTGACTACATCGGAGCCGTCATCCGGCAGCTCACCATCCAGTAGGAATGCTCGACCGCCCGGCAACTCGATCAGTCCGGAGTTGAGCTGCTGCTCGCTCAGATCGAGGTCGCTGGCCAATCGGTCCAACGTGCTGAGATTCGCGCCGCTGAGTTTGACAAGCGTGCCGTCCTTCAACTGATGGAATCGTTGACGCCGACGGTACGAAGATAGCAAGGCACCCACTTCGTCCGGCGGCACTTCATCAGCGAGGGGTGATATCTCCACCAAGTTGCCTTTGATGGACAATCCGACTTTGACGCTTGGTGGCTTGGGCGCGATCAGCCGGTCAAAAGCCGGTGTGGTGAAGACCTCCCCCACTTCCTTTAGTGCCGGCAATCCCTCGTCAAAGAGACGAACGATCTGCGTGGTGTCATCGCGATCGATAGTGGCCGCATCAGACACGAATTTTTTGGTGGCCTTTCGCGCGGCCGGCGTTCGGAACCCATTCACCGTCTGATGAGTGGCGGCCGCAACGCGCTTGCGCTGGTCAGGCATGGTAAAGAATTCACGCACTACATCAATCGCAAGATGCTCAGCGTCGAAATCACGCCCAATCACGCCCCGAGACAAGGGGATGGAACGCTCGCCCTCAGCATGCACCGTCGGGCCATCGGGTAGCAACGGGACAATGGCATCGCCGTAGCGTGCCTTGACCTCGCATTGCACACCATGCTCATCACGATCCAGATAAAACTGGAGGCTGCATTCCGTAGGACTTAATTCAGCCAGCTCGCGAGGAATCTCACTGGCCTCCAACAGTCCGGCACCAACCAGCTGAGGCAATAGCGTGCGTGCGAATAGGGCGATGTCATCGCCGGCAATGACCTGTCCCTCGCCATCGGGTTCAAACAGGTCTCCCAATAGTCCTCGCAACGGAATCAATCGTTTCGGGCAACGGACGAATCGGCATCCTGCTGCGCTTTTACGCTGAGAGCCCGCCACCATGGCGGATACCGCACCGGCCGGATTAGTGGAGGCGAGCAACAGCCATACATTCTTGCCGCCGTCAATCACGGTTTCCACCGCTGGCACTCCGGTAAGCAGGTATCCGGCATCCGGACCATACGTATTGAAATCACGCCGCGCAATGCGCATGAGAAAATCTGGCTCGCCACCATCAACTGGCACCGATGCAGGCTGCCCGGAGAACCATGTGTTCAGCACGAGCTGTACGCCTCTGCCCTCACGTACGGACAGCAACCGGGCCACTTCCGGTGCTGAAAGCGTCAGATGACGGTCGATGGCGATATGCCCGTAATACCTGTCCTGCTGCTCGGCCGCACGACGCACGGCCATCGCATCATCAAGGACGTCCAGCAGGGGGCGCGAATCATCATCGAGCATATCCGGCGTATGAATAAAGGCAAGCTTCTGCCCATAATCCGCATAGTCGCCGTTCGCCATGGCAAGCACAAATTGCGGAATCGATTTCAGCACATAGCTGGACCCATTGGAAGCCGAGCCGATCTTGAACTCCACGCTCCACACGCCGTCGATGAAACTCAATATCGGGACAAGCTGCACCTGCCCCAAGCCCACAGTCTCGCTGTCACCCTGATACCCGCCGCCTCGGGTGCCGGCACGAGAGCCGTATCCGCTTTTTGTACGCCGAGCATTTGCACCGTTTTTCCCTTGCGTGGCATCAAACCGACGCATAACCGCATTGCGACGACGAATTTTGGCTTGAGCGTCTTGCCTATCGGCGTGCTCCATATAGTCAATCAGCGTCCGAGACGGTCGTGCGGCCCCGGCACGGTAGCCTTCAAAACGCTGCGGATCATCGCAGAATATGAAGGCGAGCGCAATCATGTGCTTGCACATGCCATAGCCACGGCCGTAAGCCGGGCATGAGCACTTGCCACCGACGGCTTCTCCCGTATCGAGGTCGAATTGCACGCTGGTACGATACCTACTCGATGGGCTGGTGGTGCCACGTAGAATACCGTCAAGCTCGGCATACCCGGTTCGATGATTTTCGCTGTATACCGGATTGATAACCATGGTGGCCGCTTTGCGCGCAATGCTACGGGCACGAGCGAGCACGGCATTCGACGATGACGATTCCACATCGTTGCGTAACGCAAGGATAGGGACGGCATGGGCTTCGGCACGCTTCGCAGACCCGGCGAAATGGCCTTCGTCCTCATCGTCGAACCATACGGAACGTCCTTGCCTGAAACGATAGGGCATCACCGCATCGGCGGCGGACAAACTGTCCGTTCCACCAAACGTTACGTCTCTGCTGCCGGCCGCGCCTGAGCTACCAAGTATTCCACCCGTCTCACCAGAAATGCCGCCTACTCCGCCGCTTTTACCGGCATAGATGCCCCTGCCCCCATTAGTGTCATCAGTGTCATCTATGTCATACCGACCGTCGTCGTAATCGGCATCTTCGTCGTCTCCTCTTTTCCAAGGATTGCGACGACGCAACGCATGGCCCCAGGAAACGCCGGAATCATCATCCTCATAAGGCAGGAGGCCATCGTCATCCGCATTATCGGGAACATGGCCAAACACACCATACCCTTTGCTCATGGGCGAGCCTCCTTTCCAGCGAATGTATTTCAACCCAACGTTTCCATCCTAGACGAAGCGCGCGGTAGCCTTAATGTATGGATGCAGACAAGCCGGCGCAACGCAAATCCTATGCAGGGAACACCACCCTCGAAATCTTCGAGGTGCTGTGGCGTCACAGTTACTTTGGGCATGGCCTGACCGTGCGGCAAATACTCGATGAGCTTGCCCGTAAACACCAGCTGGAAGATCCAAGCGAGCTGCCGACCGAGAAGACCATACGAAACCAGCTCAAAAAGCTGACCTCCACGGAATTTCTCGGCAGACATATCGGGCATCTCACCGAAAGCGACCTTGCCGGCATCGAATGCAAGAATCCACAACCCGGCTGGTATCTTGATGCATTCCTGTCCACTGCCGAAATGCGACTGCTACTAGACAGTCTTACCCTATCTCGCATCAGCCTCGACACCATGGACGACCTCATCGGTAAAATCCGCGAGCTCGCAGGCGCCGCCGGGCAGGCAGTAGGCTACCTGGACCATGTGGCCACCTACACGCATATCAACGGTGAGTTCCTATCCACTATCGACCAGCTGAATCAAGCCATCGAAGAAGGCCACGGCGTAACCTTCCAATACCGTGATTACGGACCGGATGGCACCTTGATACCGCATAAAAGCCGTACGGGTGCAGGCCGAATTACCTACACCGCCGACCCTTACCAGATGGTGTACAAGAACGGACGCTATTACCTCATCTGCCACCTGCATGGCGAAGACAACCTCCGCATTTTCGTGGTCAACCGAATCGCCAACGTCAGCGCCAAAGGCAGGAACGGCACAGTGCCACTGGAAAAACCAGCACCAGCTGATTTTGACGCAGTGAACTTCATGCGCCACCGTCCATACCCCGTAGCCGATGCCCCGATTCGCATCCGCATGGCCGTACGAGACGAATCCATGCTCAACAACGTGTTCGAATGGTTCGACGACCCTCAAATCAAACATTCACCGGACGGCACACAGTTCGAAGTCATCGTCGATGCTCCCGAACGCGCTGTGTTCTGGTGGGCATTGCAGTATTCCTGGGATGGCCGCGTAGTGATTCTTGAGCCCGATTCGCTCAAGCGCAAACTCTATGATGCCGGGCGTCGCATGGCCACAGCCTATGCTCCCGAATGATGCAACATCACATCGCACACCTCCTTGTCGAGTTGTTCACCAGCGAATTTCACCGGAGAACCTATCATCCCATCGCCAATCACACTCGGTAATTTTTTACCGGGAAATACGATTTCAAGCCATTTCGCGGGCATCGTCCCTCACCTAGGCGCACATAAGGCTAAGGTGGGAATCATTAATCGCATCGCGCGTCCACAAGCGTGCACTAGCGCGTACAACAATAAGGAGCAACTATGAGCGAAGAGCGTACCGCATGGGGCTGGGGTCTGGCCAGCGTAGACGCCGCCGGCACCACCCTGGACGTCTGGTACCCCGAACTGAATCTCGGTGAGGCACCGGCCGAGTCCGATCGCCCGAACCACAATTTCGGTACTTTGGCTCACGATGAGGCCGACGCCCGTGGCATTCGCCGCGTGCCGGTATTCGTCGTCAGCCAGTTGGACGAGCCGATCAGTAATGCCGCGGACGCTTACCTGAAGCTCCATTTGATGAGCATGCGCATGGCCAAGCCGAACACGCTGAACCTCGACGGCATCTTCGCCCAGCTCGCCAATGTGGTGTGGACCAACTATGGTCCTTTCGCGGTCGAGGATTTCGCGCTGCGCAAGCTCGATGTGATGGCCGCCGCCAACCAGAGCGCTCCGGGCCTGCCGAAGGTCGACGTGAACGTGTTGTCGATCGACAAGTTCCCGCGCATGGTCGACTATGTGGTGCCGACCGGCGTACGTATCGGCGACGCCGACCGCGTGCGCCTCGGCGCTTACTTGTCTTCCGGCACCACCGTGATGCACGCCGGATTCGTGAACTTCAATGCCGGCACGCTCGGCGTCTCCATGGTCGAAGGCCGTGTTTCGCAAGGCGTGGTCGTGGGTGACGGTTCCGACATCGGCGGCGGTGCATCCATCATGGGCACCCTGTCCGGCGGCGGCAAGCTCAAGAACTCCATCGGCGAGCACTCCCTGCTCGGCGCGAACGCCGGCATCGGCATCTCCCTGGGAGACAACTGCGTGGTCGAAGCGGGCCTGTACGTCACCGCCGGCACCAAGGTCACCATCTACGACAAGGCCAAGGTCGCCGCCGGCGAACCGCTCGAAACCGTCAAGGGCGCCGAACTGTCTGGCAAGGACAACATCCTGTTCATCCGCAACTCCGTGTCCGGCCGCATCGAGGCGCGCTACCGCAAGACCGGCATCGAGCTCAACGAGAAACTCCACAAGAACTGAAAACGGAATGGCGGAGAGCGTCATCCGCGCTCTCCGCAAGAGGAAACTCGTGAAAATCACACTGATCACCGTCGGCAAGGTCAAAGAGAAGTATCTGCGCGACGCCATCGCGGAATATTCGAAACGACTGGGCCGGTATTGCAAGCTCGACATCGTCGAAGTGGCCGACGAGAAGACACCGGAGCATGCCAGCGACGGACTCGAACGGCAGATCAAGGCCAAAGAGGGCGAACGCATCGCCAAACATATTCGTGACGATGCGTTCGTCATCGCCCTCGCCATCGAAGGCAAGCAGCTCACCAGCGAACAGCTCGCCGCGAAAATCAACGACCTCGGACTCCACGGCACCAGCCATATCCAACTCATCATCGGCGGCTCATTGGGACTCGACCCCGCGATTCTCAAACGAGCCGACTACCTGCTGAGCTTTTCCAAAATGACGTTCCCGCACCAGCTGATGCGGGTGATTCTGCTGGAGCAGATCTATCGCGCATACAAAATCAACGCCGGAGAACCTTACCACAAGTGATTTTCGAGGCGTTTCGCAAGAAACGCTAAGTAGGGGCGAGCCGGTATAGTGGCGCGTATGAGTGACTACAGGGACGAACGCGAGCAGCGAGAACGCCGTCGCCGCACCATGGTGCGCACGGTGTGCATCGTCATCGCCGCGGCGATGCTGCTGAGTCTGGTCATTCCTGCGATCTACGCGGGGCTTTGACGCCTTCGGGCCCGTATGATCCGAAACGGGCCCCGGTTTCCCGTATGCGTGCGGACAGGTTCGCGGTCCGTCCATGTGGGAAATGGATGTGGGCACGTGGAAAAACCTTATGGATTGTGCGGGAGCCGTGGACGGCTCCATGTCAGAATAGTCAGGAACGTAATAGAAATGTATGGTGTAAACGATGGCAGAATTTGATTACTCCGAGGCGATCAGCGAAGCGCGCGCCAAATACGAGTCCATTTCCAAGGCCCTCGACGTCGATCGACTGACCGCCGAGGCCAAGGACCTTGAAGTGAAAGCGGCCGAACCCGGATTGTGGGACGATCCGGAAAACGCACAGAAAGTGACCAGCAAGCTGTCCGCGGTGCAGTCGCAGCTCAAGCGTCTGGCATCCGCCGACCAGCGCATCGAGGACGTGGAGACCCTGGTCGAGCTTGGCCAGGAGGAAGAGGACGCCGACACGTTGGCCGAGGCGAAGGCCGAAGTCGAAAGCATCCAAAAGGATCTCGACGATATGGAGATCCAGACGCTGCTTGACGGCGAATACGACGAACGTTCCGCCGTGGTGACGATCCGTTCCGGCGCCGGCGGCGTGGATGCGGCCGATTTCGCGCAGATGCTGCTGCGCATGTACCTGCGTTGGGCGGAACGCAACGGCTACAAGGCCAAGGTCATGGACACCTCCTATGCGGAAGAGGCGGGCATCAAGTCCGCCACCTTCCAGGTGGATGCCCCCTATGCGTATGGTCGCATGAGCGTGGAAGGCGGCACCCACCGTCTGGTACGCATCTCCCCGTTCGACAACCAGGGCCGCCGTCAGACCAGCTTCGCGGCTGTGGAAGTGGTGCCGCTCGTCGAAGCGACCGATCATATCGACGCGCCTGATTCCGAAATCCGTGTTGATACCTACTGCTCTTCCGGTCCTGGCGGGCAGGGCGTGAACACCACGTATTCCGCGGTACGCATCACCCACATTCCGACCGGCATCGTGGTGACCATGCAGGATGAGCGTTCGCAGATTCAGAATCGTGCCGCGGCTATGGCCGTGCTGCAGTCCCGACTGCTGGTGCTGCGCCACGAAGAGGAAGCCAAGAAAAAGAAGGAACTCGCCGGCGATATCAAGGCCAGCTGGGGTGATCAGATGCGCTCCTACGTACTGCATCCGTATCAGATGGTCAAGGATCTGCGCACTGGCTATGAGACCTCGCAGACCCAAGCCGTGTTCGACGGTGATATCGACGCGTTCATCGAAGCTGGTATCCGCTGGCGTCATGAACAGCGTCGTAAGGCGGAGGAAGAAGCGGAAGCCTAAAGGCCGCGATTCCCGTAATCAGAACAGCACATAGTGGAGGGGTACGACGATGGCGCTGATTTCGCTTGAACATGTGAGCAAGGTGTATCCGAAAGGCACTAGGCCTGCGTTGGATGACATCAATCTCGACATCAATCGAGGGGATTTCGTGTTCCTCGTGGGCGCATCAGGTTCCGGCAAAACCACATTGCTGAGCCTGTTGTTGCGTGAAGAGGAGGCCACGGACGGCGAGATCCGCGTCGCAGGCAACGATTTGCGACGACTGTCCGCACGGCAGGTGCCGCATTATCGTCGTTCCATCGGCTTCATCTTTCAGGATTACAAGCTGTTGAACAACAAAACGGTGTGGGAGAATGTGGCGTTCGCACTTGAAGTGATCGGCACAAGCCGTTCCACCATCAAATCGTTGGTGCCGAAAGTTCTGCAGACGGTTGGGCTTACCGGTAAGGAGGACAGCTATCCGCATGAGCTTTCCGGCGGTGAGGCGCAGCGTGTGGGCATCGCGCGAGCGTATGTGAACCATCCACAGATTCTGCTGGCCGACGAGCCTACCGGAAACCTTGATCCGACCACATCGTTGGGCATTATGGAAGTGTTGGACGCCATCAACCGCACCGGCACCACCGTCGTCATGGCCACGCATAATGAGGAAATCGTCAACTCCATGCGCAAGCGCGTGGTCGAACTGCATACCGGCAAAATCGTGCGTGATGAGCAGCAGGGATCCTACGATTCCGCACTGTACTTCCCGGATGCCGAAGTGGAATCCAAATCGCATCAGGCGCTGAATGGTGGCGATGTCGACGCGAAATACCGCGCGCCAAGAGGTTTGGACATGTCCGATGCTTCCGAAGGAACGGTGGATGTGGAAGGTGCGACGCGAGCCGAAACCGCGGCGAATGCGGTTGATGCCGTGGCTGCGGCCATCCACGATGGCAATGGAGATGCGGGCATTGCGCGACTTGCCAATTCCGTGCATTCCGGTCGCACCGGCCGTTACGGAGAGGCGTTCGCCTCGGTGGAGACCACGTTGACCTGGGGCAAGGGCCTGAAGCTCGAGGAGCTTGCAGAGTCGGAACAAGCTGATTCGTCTGCACGTTCCCAGAGCGAATCCAATGCCGATACCACTATCGTTTCGTCTGAAACGAGCGTCGAATCAGGCAACGCGGATGAAAACGAACAGCCGGCTGAGCCAACGGTTCCTACGCCTCCGGCACCGCCGATGCCTCCCGCGCCGCCAGCGCCTCCGGCACCTCCTGCAGTGACCGACGATGGAGCGGCGAACTGCGCAGAACAATCCGCCGAACAGCATGAAACGTCCGAAAACAAGGAGAACGACTGATGCGTTTGCGTTTCATTCTTTCCGAAACCTGGAGCAGCCTCAAGCGTAACGTGCCCATGCTGCTTTCGGTGATGCTCGTTACCTTCATCTCATTCCTTTTCATCGGAGCGTCGGTGCTTACCCAGGCACAGATCACCAAAGCCAAAGGAGATTGGTATTCCAAGGTCGAAGTGGTGGTGTGGATGTGTCCCGACGGCACCAGCCAATCCGTGAACTGCACCGCAGGAACCGCCGCGACACAGGCACAGATAAACGACTTGCAGCAAACCATCCGCAACGAGCTTGCCGATGATGTTTCGCAGATCACCTTCGTCAGCAAGGAAGATTTCTATAACGACACTTTCCTTAAGCAATATCCGAACGGCGAATATCAGGGGCGTACGCTCACTGCCGATGACATGCAGGATTCATTGTGGCTCAAACTCAAGAATCCTGAAAAATACCAGGTGGTTTCCGAAGTGCTTTCCGGCAAGGAAGGTGTCGATACCGTCAGTGACCAACGGCAGATTTTCGAGCCGGTTTTTGCCGTACTGAACCGCGCTACCATTGCGACCGCCGCATTGGCCGCGGTGATGGTGGTTGTTGCCATTATGCTGACCGGTACCACGATTCGTATGTCTGCGGCGTCTCGCAAAACCGAAACGGAAATCATGCGTTTGGTGGGTGCTTCGAACTGGACGATTCGATTGCCGTTCATTCTGGAAGGTGCGATCGCGTCGTTGGTGGGTTCGCTGCTGTCTTGCGCCACGCTTTCGGTATTGGTCAAGGTGTTCGTCACTGATTGGCTTGCGACTTCCGTAAAATGGATTCCGTATGTGAATCAGATGACGGTGCTTTGGATTTCGCCGATTCTGGTTCTTGGAGCGGTATTGCTGTCCGTGATTGCATCCACGGTATCGCTGCATAGATATCTGAAGGCCTGATAAGTATTACTTAATGGCAAGTGGCATTACGTGTCGCGGATTTTAAGCATGAGATGCTATGGTGTGGAACAATGATGGGAGGCAAGTGACCGAATGATAAGCAAAAAAGCTCTCAAGCCGGCCGCTGCGGTGTTTGCAACGGGGGCTATGTGCGCCACGATGGCGATCGCCCCGTTCTCGCCTGCTGTTCCGCAGGCGCATGCTAATACGTATAGCAATCTGGTGAACGCGCAGAATCGGAAGTCCGACAGCGCACAGCGTGAAGCGCAGTTGCGTTCGCAGCTTTCTGGTGTGAAGTCCGATCTGGCAAACAAGATCGTCGAACTGGACGAATTGACGAATACGAAGATTCCGGCGGCCCAGGCTGAGGTCGATGAGGCCAATGCCGCTGCCGCTTCGGCGCAAAGCGAGGCAGAGGCTGCTGCTTCCCGTTTGGAGGCCGCGAAGAAAGACAAGGAAAACCTCGAAGAGCAGATTGAGCAGACGGGCAAGGACTACGACGACGCGCATGCGGCCGTGGCGCAGATGGCTCGTGAAGACCTGCATGGTTCCGATGCATCCACTGTGATGAGCGTGGTGACAGGTTCCACGAGTACGCAGGAGTTTATTAATTCCATGCAGTCTCGTGATGCGTTGAGCCGTACCGAAGCCAATGCGGCCAGCGATGCGGCGAATACGTTAAACACGTCAATGAACCGCAGCGAGCGTCTTGCCGCCATCGAAAAGCAGATCGCCAATCTGAAAACCACAGCGGACGTGAAAGCCGCTTCCGCCCAGCAGGCTGCCGCTTCCGCACAGACCCAGCGCGACTCGCTTGACCAGTTGCGTGCAGAAGGCGAAACCCGCCGTGCCGAATTGGAAAGCCAGCAGTCGCAGCTGAACAGCAGCGTGGCCAAGCAAGCGGCGCAAACGGTTATATTGCAGTCACAGGTCGATTCCTTCAATCGCCAGTATGCAGCCGAGCAGGCCGCAGCAGCCAATCAAAACAATGGTGGCAATCAAGGGCAGACTCAGCCAGGCAACAACAATACCAATAATGGCGGCAGCAATGTGACGCCTGCTCCTGCGCCTGCGCCTACTCCTACTCCTACTCCTACTCCCGCGCCGAGCACCAATAACAATTCCGGTCAGGGAACCTCCAATGGCGATTACGGCAATGCCTACGTGGCCGGCCAGTGCACGTGGTGGGCGTACGAACGTCGTAGACAGATGGGCATCGGAACCCCCTCGTACTTGGGTAACGGTGGTCAGTGGTATCTTACCGCTTCCTCGTATGGTCTGCGAGTGGACCATAATCCGCAGGTGGGCGCGGCTCTCTCCTTCCTTCCCGGGCAGGCTGGAGCAGATGGTTTCTACGGTCATGTGGCCGTTGTGGAAGCGGTGAACGGAAGCACTATCACCATTTCCGAGATGAACGCGTCCGGAGGTCCCTACAACGTGTCGTATCGCACGCTATACAACGCGTCCCAGTTCTGGTATGTGCACTGATCCATCAAGGAGTGTTTGAGTTTTTCCTTGAGCGTTGTGTCACGGGAGCGCGCCGCCTGAATCGTTGGGCGGCGCGCTCCCGTGATATTGTCGATTGTTGCGTTGCAGAACACTTCTTCGAAGAACCGGAAAGGAGGTCCGACATGGCCAAGGAACAAGGTGTGAAGCCGATTGCGCAGAACAAGAAGGCACGCCATGATTACGCCATCGAAGACAAGTATGAAGCCGGTCTGGTGTTGACCGGCACTGAGGTGAAGTCGCTTCGTGAGGGACGTGCATCGCTGGCCGAATCGTTCATCACCATTGACCGTCGCGGTGAAATGTGGCTTGAGGGAGCCAACATTCCTGAATATCTCAATGGTACGTGGAACAATCATGCCCCTAAGCGCAAGCGTAAGCTGCTGCTTCATGCGGCGCAGATCGACAAGCTGGCACGTCAAAGCCAAGCCAAAGGTTTCACCATCATTCCGCTGAGCCTGTATTTCAAGGATGGCCGTGTCAAGGCAGAAATTGCGTTGGCTCGAGGCAAGAAGGAATTCGACAAGCGTCAGGCGTTGCGCGAGGAACAAGACAAGCGTGAGGCGTTGCGTGCCATGCGCTATGCCAACAAGCAAGTGCGATAAGTCGAAACCGGAAAATTTCCGGTTTCACATACTGACATAAAGCGGTGGTCGTAATCTTTTTGTAGCTTGCCCTCTCTAGTGTATGGTTCAGATTCGGTCGAATAGATCGAGCGAGACATAGGAGAAAAGGATATGGAAGCGAAGAAAAGTCTGAAGGCGGCTGCCGCGTGTGCGCTGAGCGTTGCGATGCTGTTTGCTGGAGCGGCATGCGGTACCAGTGATGGAAGCGACGATGCGGCTTCGTCCGATAGCGGTTCGAAATCGAGCGAGCTGACGGGATATGACGTTTCGTCGGTGCAGAAAGACGATGACATTGCCAAACTGTTGCCCGACTATGTGACGAAGGACGGCAAGCTCACCATCGGTATGGACACGTCGTACGCTCCTGCCGAATTCCTTGCGGAGGACGGCAAGACCCCGGTCGGCTTCGATGTCGACATCGCCAAGGCTTTGGCGCAGGTGTTCGGCCTTGAAGCGGATCCGGAAACCGCGAATTTCGATTCGATCATTCCATCGGTCGGATCCAAGTACGATATCGGCATTTCGTCGTTCACCGTGACCAAGGAACGTTTGGAAGCGGTTGATTTCGTAAGCCATTTCGATGCCGGATCGGCATGGGCCGTGAAGAAGGGCAATTCGAACAAGATCGACGTGTCCGATCTGTGTGGCAAGAAGGTGGCCGTGCAGACTGCCACCATGCAGGAGACCGAAGCGAACAAGATGGCCAAGCAATGCGAGGCCGACGGCAAGGATAAGCTTGAAGTGATCTCCAGCAAGCTGCAGACCGATGTGACCACGAACGTTGTCACCGGCAAGGCTGACGTGTTCTATGCCGATTCGCCGGTTGCGGGCTATGCTATCGCGCAGACCGATGGACAGCTGGAAATGCTGGGCAAGGTCGAAGGCGTCGCTCCGGAAGGCATCGTCATCAAAAAAGGCGACAGCCAGATGGATGAGGCCGTGCAGAAGGCCGTGCAGAAGCTCATCGACGACGGTACGTATCTGAAGATCCTCAAGTATTGGGGCGTTGAGGACGGTGCCATCGAAACGTCGGAAATCAATACGCCGGGCGCCGAATGATTCCATGATTGAACCGTCCGCGGATCAGACGGTTTCAAGGATCGCCTAGTTGGCAACGTGCCGGGAACAAAGCGGGTTTTGATCATATTGTGATATGGCAAAACCCGCTTTTTCGTAAGAAAAAACGGCATATCGAATAGAGTTTGCGTGCTATTAATGTGGCCGTAGCAATCGTTTTCTATGGTGCCCGCGGAACTTCGGTTCGGCCGTATTCATGTGGTTGGGAATGAAGAGAGGATTTGCGATGGCTTTCAATAATCTGAGGAAACTCGCCGTTTTTGCGCTAAGCGCTGTCATGATCGTTTCGTTGGGTGCGTGCAGCACATCGGAAAAGTCCGATTCCATGGCTTCCGGTGATTCTGAGTCGTCGTCGAACACCACCGGTTATGACGTTTCCGGCGTGACGAAGGATGACGATATAGCCGCGATGCTGCCGGAATCAGTCACCAAAGACGGCAAGCTCACCGTCGGCATGGACACGTCGTACGCTCCCGCCGAATTTCTTGCGGAGGACGGCAAGACTCCGATCGGTTTCGATGTCGATATCGCGAAGGCGCTCTACAATATGTTCGGTCTTGAGGCCGTGCCGCAAACCGAAGGCACGTTGGAAGCCCTCGGCGAGGATGTCGGCGTGACCAAGGAGGCCGTGGCAATCAAGAAGGGCGATTCCGATACCGCCAAGGCGGTGCAGGCCGCACTGCAGAAGCTTATGGATGACGGCACATATATGAAGATCCTCAAGCATTGGGGCGTGGAGAATGGATCGATTGACAAAGCCGAAATCAATCCGACCGACCTCGGCTGAACGATCAAACGTAAGGCAGACATCGCACACGGCGATACTGTGATGCCGATATGACGGAAGGCATGCGGACCAAATCCGCGTGTCTTTCGTTTTTTCGTATATGGATCTTCCGTGATTCGACGGAGCTCATTGCGCGATTCTTGGCTGGTACGTAAGTTTTGCGCAACGTAACGTACATGTAGCATTGCGCTCTTATCGTGCCTATTTGAGATACTGAGGTTCTCTGCAACCGAATGGCGTTGAGATTTTCGGTATGGCAATGAAGAGATAAGAAGAAGGATATGCGTATCATGTCTTTGAAGATCAAGTCCGTTGTGGCGCTTGCGCTGAGCGCGGCGATGTTGTTTTCCACTGCCGCTTGCGGCACCTCCGATGCGTCCAAATCCGGTGATTCGTCGGATTCGTCGAACACTACCACCGGTTATGATGTCAGCACCATTGAAAAGGATGACGAGCTGGCCAAGCTGGTTCCGTCCGGCGATCTGGTGAAGGACGGCGAGCTTTCCGCCGGTATGGAGCTTTCGTACGCTCCGGCTGAATTCTATGCCGAAGACGGCAAGACTCCGGTCGGCTATGATATCGATATGACCAAGGCCATCGCAAAGACGCTTGGTTTGAAGCCGAACATCGTGTCTTCCATGTTCGACACCATCATTCCTTCCATTGGCTCCAAGTATGATCTGGGCATTACCGCCATGACCATCACCGAAGAGCGTATGCAGTCCGTGGATTTCGTGAGCTACTACCGTGCAGGTTCCACGTGGGCCGTGCAGAAGGGCAATCCGAAGAAACTCGACACTTCCGACATGTGTGGCGCGAAGATCGCGGTGCAGACCGGCACCGTGCAGGAAGAGGAAGCCAACACCATCGCCAAAGGATGCGAGGCCGATAACAAGGCCGAGGTGATGTCGTACAAGCGTCAGGCCGAAGCAGCCACCGCAGTGGCTACGGGCAAGGCCGATGCGTTCTATGCCGATTCGCCGGTCGCCGGCTATGCCATCTCCCAGACTGACGGACAGCTTGAAGCCTTGGGCGACGTTGAAGGCGTGGCCAAGCAGGGCATCGCTGTTAAGAAGGGCAACACCCAGCTTGCTGAAGCCGTGCAGAAGGCCGTACAGAAGCTGATGGACGATGGCACGTATATGAAGATCCTCAAGCATTGGGGCGTGGAATCCGGCGCTCTTGACAAGGCTGAGATCAACCCGACCGATCTCGACTGATCTCATCCCCACTATTTACATCAACAACGAAGGAACTGAAGCATCATGGCGAAAAAACAGATCGACGGCGATGGCCTCGATATTCCGAATCGCATCAAGGCGCTGCCGGTTAAGCGTACGGGCCCGATTGTGGCGGCGGGCCACGCCGCCCCTTTTTCCCCCCCCCCCACCAGCTGCG
>OGPA01000761.1_pt1 | contig 30321 bp, 28 predicted proteins | sample 1552841 | NCBI WGS metagenome assembly OGPA01 (sample SAMEA2579916, study PRJEB22360) | human gut metagenome | reverse complement strand
AGAAAGACAGAACCAATTGGAACTGTTTTTCTAATTACTTATCCCGAACTCAGGTATAATGGCTCCTTTGGGGAGAATATAGAAATGTGCTCTATTCAGCACAATTCAGAAAATACGCCAGACATGAGTGACAACCAATTGGGATGTATCAATGACTTGGAAGATGGTACAACATGGGCAGAAGGTTGGTTGGGGCATCCAAAACTTAAGCATATCTGCATGTGCCATGCGGTGCATTCGTTAGTATGCCATCATGTCTTCTCCATTCCAGACATGCTCCGCATCAACGACTTCTGGGTCGAAGCAAGCATTAAGGTGCAGCATATTACTGACCAAACAAGTAAACGGTGGAAAAATATAGACTATGACTCACAATAGCTTCAAGTGGGTATTTACTGTAGAAAGAGTGGATAATATCAACAGAAATTCGGCAAATACGTTAAAAATCAGCTTATAAAGCAAAGTTTTTATCCTATGCCACGATTTTTCATAGGATATTATATACCTTTGTAAGCAAGTAAGTCTGCTATCAGCATTTTTCAATTTAATAGGATTAGTACACAACAGCGGACATTAGATTTTATAAATCGTATATCATATGCAAGACAATAATGAAATACAATTGTGGGCAGAGAAAGCTGCAAATACATATAATGGCATTGGAATGAACTATTACAGCCAATCTCCATTGACAAATCTAAGGCCAAAACCTATAATGATTTGTGGCATCAATCCAGGCTCTGACGGAATATTCGAGGAGCATAACGCTGACTTCCTGATAAGCGGGAATCCATGCTGGAAAGATCATCATAAATGGGGATATTGGAAAAATCTCAAACAGTATTTTGCTTACAATTCCGACCTCCTTGACGATGGCAATTACGTGCTAACGAATATGTCCTTTTGCGCCACAAAAAAAGCAAACGAAATCAACGAAGCTACGTTAAAAGCATCACTGCCAACCACAATAGAGCTCATAAAGGCTATCCAGCCTCGACGAATAATTATGTTAAGCGGGAAAAAAGCATTTGCTCTCCTCCAATCAACATCAGATATAATAAGCAATGTTAATGTTGTAAATGAAGATTTGCTACTGGGTAGAATATGTAACATTCCAGCGATAGGCGTAGCTCATCCTTCTGCTCGTTTCAAAAGTGGTGGTCGCGAAAAAATAGCTCGGGCTTTGAATGTGTTTATTCAAGAGGACTATTCTGTTCAAGCAATACGTGAAGCATACGGTAAATGCCGAATTCCTTTTTCGGCAAAAGATATAGTTTCTATATTGCACGACCAGCATGACTTAGTTCCTTATGAAATCACCAAGGATTTAAAGACCTACAGATTTGATATTGGAAAAGGCTTACAACTAACGATTACAAACACTCAACATGGCTACTGCGGCATTAGGCTGAAGGACCCAATAACATTGAGTAACGGTAAAACGTCATTCTTATCGGAGGAAAAAACAAAATCTATAGGTCAATCTCAAGGATGGACTTCTAACGAGAGCTGGATGGCAACTAAGTGCTTTGCACAATTCATGAACGTAGAAGAATGCGTTCAAGAAATACTTCTTATGAGTCGATATTAAATAAGAAAAAGTCTATGGCAGCAAACATCTTTGGCCGTTACGTATGGCTAATTGAACAATTCAGACGATATGGCCGACTGACCTATGAAGAGGTGAATGACCTTTGGCATAGAAGCGGACTGAGCTATGGGGACGATGATGATCTCGCCCTCCGCACTTTCCATAACCATCGCAAAGCCATCTTTGACATCTTTGAGGTGGAGATTGCTTGTGACATTAAGGATGGTTATAAGTATTACATCGACCATCCTGAGGATTTGGAGAAAGACAATCTTCGCATTTGGCTCATTGACTCCTATACGGCCATGAACCAGATTCAAGCAGATAGGAAACTGAAAGGACGCATCATTTTCGAGAATGTACCTTCTGGTCATAAATGGCTTAACGTCATCACCGATGCCATGCGCAACAATCAGGTGCTCAACGTCACACATCACGGCTTTGGGAAACCCGAACCTTGGTATTTCGACATAGAGCCTTACTACCTCAAAGTGGTCAAGCGTCGGTGGTATGTGTTAGCCCGCAGTCCGTATTATTCCAATCGGAACCAACAAAAGAATAAAGCAGATGGCGGCGACCGCCCAGAAGATGTATTCTTGGTCTATGCTCTCGACCGCATTCTTGACTGTCATCCGACAGGTTCCACCTTCCTCATGAAAGAAGATTTCGACATCGACGAATATTATCGCGGATGCTGTGGAATAATCCGTACCAACGAGGAGCCGGTAAGAGTTGTGCTGAAAGCCTATTATGGTGGTCCTGATTATCTTCGTACACTGCCAATACATGAATCACAACGTGAATTGGTAGAGCTGAAAGACGATGAAGCATCCTATTTTGAGTTGACCGTGCGCCCAACCTTCGACTTTTATCAGTCTTTGTTGGCACAAGCCGACCAAATCGAAGTACTTGAACCAGCATCGGTACGCAATGAAATGCGCAACTTTGCAAAGAACCTAATGTCGTACTATAAAGAGGAAGAACAATGAAAGACGGATTAAATTTTATAGCCATCGATTTTGAAACAGCAACACCCAAACGTGCCTCCATCTGTGAGGTGGGTATCTGTGTGGTTCGCAATGGTGAAGTAGTAGAAACGCGCTCATGGTTGGTGCAGCCAGAAGAGAATCTCTATAGCTACTGGAATATGCAATGTCACAGCATTCGGCCGGAAGATACAGAAAACTCACCATCTTTCCCCGAAGTTTGGGAAGAGATAGAACGCCTATACCTCGATGAGTTCGATACCTTTGTGGCACACAACGCACCCTTCGACCGCAGTTGTCTGGAGCACTCAGCCAAACTGTATCACTTGCATCTACCAGAAATAAACTGGCAGTGCTCTTTGAAGACTGCCCGACAAGTGTATGATTTCGGCTGTAATACCCTAGGTTATCTATGCGAACAATTAGACATTCCGGAAGGCACGCACCACCGCGCCGGGGATGATGCTGAGATGTGCGCAAGACTTTATCTAAGAGAATTATGTGATTCAAATAATATCTAATCAAGCAAATAATGAAGATCCCCGATTTAGTACAATCCCTTAGGCAAATCTTCCTTCAAGACGAGTTGACTTTCATTATTCCAGCATATCAACGTGGCTATAAGTGGACAAAAGAGCATGTTCGTCACTTGCTTGAAAGCATTGAGAGCAAGTTAAAGATATGTCAGAATGCTGATCAATATTTCTGCCTCCAAAATATCACACTTTGTGATTCAGAGGAAGGATTACGTGTGGTTGATGGCCAACAACGCTTGATAACTCTCACTCTTATTCTATCTCAACTGAAAGTGAAGATGAAGAGTCGTATCAATTTCCCTACAAGAGAAAAGACAGAAGCATTTATTAACAACCTCGTTTCCAATCACGAGTTGAGCGAAGCTGACAGTTTGGACGAAGAATACATTTCTGAAGCCGTACAAGCAATCCACGAGTGGTTTGAAACGAATCAGCTATCATTGGATTTATTTCTTGATAAAGTTAAACTGATTGTCAATATTATAGAGAATGAGGCAACCACAGAGGAACAAACTTTTGCAAATTTGAATGGTGTCAAGTCTGAGTTAGATGGGTCAGACCTTCTTCGGGCTATCTTTATCACACGATGCGAAACTGAAACGGAAACAGAACGTCTCTTAGGTGCAGAGTTTGATGAAATGAACAGGTGGTGTAAAGAGGAAGAAAACCGCAAATTCATTACCAAACTGGTTGAGATAAACAAGATAGTTGAAACCCCTCTAGATAAACTTGGATCATATCATGCCAGAATCACATTTGACGAAAAACGTTATCCTATTGACCTTATATATAAGCTATTCTTTGTCCTTAATCGAACTGAGAACGAGGAATACAACTACATTTTCTTTGAAAAGCTGCTTTCAGAGACCAACTGCAGAAAGGTATTAGAAGAATTACGATTATTATTCTCTGCTCTTAAAGTATGGATGAAAGATAGAACAATATACCATTTTCTCGGTTTTCTGATATTCAACACCAAGGGATATGGTTTTTCCCAAGTATATGAATGGTGGAAAGCAGGTCGAGACAAGTTCTTGTTACAAATCAAATCCGCTATTCGCAAAAGTTTGACAGCCGAGTTTAGAGAAGACTATAGTCTTACTGATTTAGGTAATGAGCGACACCCATGGTACCTTGGCCATTTTGATGATGATGGTAGAATGAGTGTACTCATCCACATTCTCATTTTGCAAGATATTCTTCTTTGTACTCGTTATCCTGAAGTGGGATATCTTCCTGTTGACTATTTCACAAGAATGAATGATGATGTAGAACACATAGCCTGTCAAACTCCCAATGAAAAGGATTCAAACGACCGAGAACGTTGGCAACTATATGTTGATGCCATGAAAGATTTGGCCGTTAATATAGATGACAACCAATTGAGAGAGGATATTCGTGTATTAGAAAACGCTACTAATGCGGAAGATGCGATGTCTGTCATCAACAAATACGGACTCAATAGTGCCGGCAATCTAGTCCTTCTTGAAAAGGGTTTGAACCGTGGATATGGCAATTCTATCTTTGAGTCTAAGCGCGAACAAGTTATCGAGGCATATTTTCAAAATGGCAAAAACCGCAGAAGATATATCCGCCCATACACACTAAAAGTCTTTCTGAGTTCTACTAATAAGGGAGGATTATCACGATGGACTTTTGAAGACATCATAAACAATACACATCGCCTGTTTGAGGAAACAAGAAAATGGATTGAAGAACAATGAACAAAGAATATAACATCAAGGATCTACTTCAGGAACACATCATCATCGTCCCTGAGATGCAAAGAGATTACGTATGGAGCGTAACCTCTGATAATGTGTACAAGCTGTTACAGATTATTCATGATGGAAGTCCCTCAAAAATCAATATCGGCTTCATCTACGCTTGCGGACAAGAAGGTCTCTTTTGTCTTATTGATGGACAGCAACGATTAACGACATTGGTATTATTGACCTTTTACCTATCTCTTAGAAATAATGGGAAATGTTGGGGTGCATTTCAAGAAATGATTGCACCTGATAAGGATTTACGATTCACATATCGTGTGCGCAAGTCTGCAGAGCAGTTCATGAAAGACCTGTTCCTGTCTGAATCATGCCCTTCATTTGACGATATACGAAATCTATCAGCGAAAAAGTGGGATAATGATACCAGCGTAGAGAACATGATTGAAACTCTCCACATCATTGACCGCTATGTGCAGATGAGCATATTTAGCAAGAATGAGCGTACACTCGACTTTGAAACGGTCATTCAGAATGTCACCTTCTACTATACCGATATTGAACAAACCGTTCAAGGACGAGACATCTATATCACAATGAATAGCTGTGGACAGCCTTTGGCGAAACATGAACGCCTCAAGCCTTATATTATCGCAGGCAATGACAGTTTAGAGAAAAGTAGAACTTGGAACACATGGGAAGATTGGCTCTATCGCCGAACAAAGGAGTTTCAGTTAGATAAAGGTGCAGTAGATATAGCCATGGGCAATTTTTTGCGCATTGTGTATGAACTTAAAACAGCCAAACAAATCACCGACAATTGGGAAACAGCAGCTGAATCAGTACTATGTTATGAGGATGTATGTCTCTATTTTGAAGCATTAATTCGCTTGTATGAGTTCTACCCTAAAAGGGTAATGGAGTTGTTCAATCCTGCAAAGACGAAAGATAAAACGCTTTATTTCAGAGCTCCCAAAGCCCTACTGCAGGTTTCATACTTGATGCCCAAATTCCAATCAGGTGAGTTGGACAGAATGAATCATTTAGTAACTATGTGCCTGAGAGCAAAGCGTATGAAGGATGAGGATTTGCTTCTATTCTTGCGTAGATATAGAGAATCTCACCTTGATCTGTACTCCTTTGTAGATAGATATGCAAACGACAGCATTGTTACCTCGTGCTTACATTCACACGAAATCAGAAAAATACAGATTATTCAGCATGGTACAAATAAAACAGAGCTGCTCTTACTCAAGGCAGAGGAACTGAATTTGTTCTACACAAAAGACTATTATTGCCTCTTGAATGCGTTGTGGAATGAGAAATTCTCAGGTACTCCATCGATGTGGACGGAAGAAGATGATGACGAATTTACGAAGCGAATAAGCACTTTTGAATACCTCTTCAAAAACAAATGGATGGAATTAAAACGGAAACATGAGGAAGGTGTTATTGACAATGCTTTCTTAGCTCGTTATCTTCTCTCAATGGACATGTATGATTATTATCTCCAAGATAGAGATTACCGTATCTTGGGACGAAATGATACTTGGCGAGCAATACTGTCAAACGACACTTCTTGTAGACGTATCTCCAGCATGATAGACAAGCTATATAACGTCTTGCCTAAAGATATTTATGCAGTTATGAATGGACAGATTGAAGCTACATGGCAAAACTATTCAGCGCCTCATGATGCTCGCTATTATATTCTCAAATATCCCAATTCATTAAGGGCAAAGGCTAAAGGTTGGAACAAACTTTGGATTGAGTCTATTTGGAATAATCGTACAACTTGGAAATCATTTAATGTTGCTATCTATTCCGCTCCACAAAATTGGAATGAAGAAAATGGAATTTATCTCTTTGAAAGTCTTCTTGCTCACACAGCAACAGAATTGTGCATTAATGAGTGGACGCCAGAATTGCCCAATGGAATATACTTGCTTAATGGCAGAGACCGACACGGTTGGCAAATCTATTATGGTGAGAAGACTTCCAGAGAAGCTGTTACAGAATCCCTACGTTCATTTACGAATGTCAATCAGCAATATTTCAATCTATCACCAGCAAAAGATGGTAACAAATTTGTTTTTATTGATGTTCGTAGCGATTATGACTTAATAAAAGGAGGTGCACTTCTTCTTGAGTACTTGAAGGATTACCCTCAAACGAATTAAAGTCTCACTTCGTAATAAGATTTGAGATAATCCACTGTGGCACCGTTTATTACCCTCAAACGAATTAAAGTCTCACTTATTTGAAATATTGAATAAAAGCATTATGAACTATAAGAATCAACAATATGCACGTCAAGAAGCACTCATCAAAGAACGGACTATATTTGATGGTGTGACTGGTGGCGGGCGTTTTATGGGCAAACCACGCACATTTGTGCTACAGGACCCAGAAGCAAATTTATATGCCCCCATTCGAGAGTATGTAAAGGCTTACTTTGCTGAAAACGGCATTGATTGGTGGCGTGGGAACGGCCCATCTGGACATACATTATCATCGCAGATAGCATGTCTCAATCACTTGGTACCTATTATGAACGATGCGCAAACTGTGCTTTCTATGATAAATGGTATTAGAAATGAATTTACGGAAGTACTTCCTATCAGCTGTGATAAGCATCCGGCCTACATTTCCATTGAGGTGGTCAGTGATGCGGGTCATTTGAATGAAAAAAGTTCAACTCGTGGCGCAAATTGCACATCCGTTGATGCCTTGATTATGGCAAAGCATCAGTCTGGAAAGACGATTCTCATTCCTATCGAATGGAAATACACTGAGTCTTACCCTACGTTTGATAAATCAACAGAGGGTGATATGAAACGAAAGGGACTGGAACGTCAAAGACGATATAATCAACTCATTCAGGACTCGAAACAGTTGAAAAGTTTGGATCTGTATGAAGGAAGCATTTACTATCAAGAACCATTTTACCAACTTATGAGGCAAACACTATGGGCAGAGCAGGTCATAAAGCATAAAGATACAGAATGTCTCAAAGCTGATGACTACTGGCACGTTCACATCGTGCCAGCAGCCAACAAGACGCTTCTTTCTTGCAAATACAAAGTGTCTGGGCAAAGCATGGAAGAAACATGGCGAAGCATGTTGAATGACCAAAGCAAATATTCCATTGTTGATCCATCAGAACTGTTTGCGCCATTATCGTCGAAGGAAGAATATTCTGCTTTGGTAGAATATCTTAAAAATAGGTATTGGTAATTTGTAAATAAGGGGCCGACTCTTCACGAGCCAGCCCCTTCTTGATTGTTAGACCTAAAAAATCATTAGAATGAAGTATTCACTATTTGTAGTTTATACTACAAGTAGTATAAGCACACCTTAGTATGACGATTGGCCTCTGTAGGCTTGTAGTCATCAATACCGCCTTCACTGACTTTGCTGATGCGACTGCCATCTACGCCACGCTTAACCAGCTCGTTATAGATGTAATCAGCTCTCGAAGTGCTGAGAGAATTGTTGATAGGTACGGTGCCGGTTGCACTATCGGCAGCACCCGTTACAGAAACTCTCAGATGGTATGCTTTAGCTACTCGCGCCAACTCATCGAGGTTGAGAAGCTGCGAGGATTCTGTCAGGTCAGAAGTGTCTATCTTGAAGAAGAAGTAGATGGGCGAACCAATGCACTTGCTGCCTGAAGCCATCAATGAAAGGTAATCACCTGCAGGAATACTGTCGGCTGGACTGTCCACATGCTGAATGGCATTCGATGTGGCGGATTGACCATTCCAACTACGATTGGCCAGTCGGGCACGAAGCGAGTTCAGACCGCTGTAGTCATTTCTCGGATAGCCATCATTCTCTTCATCGAAGGAGGCGCTCTTCAGCTTGTCGCCATAAGTACCGAGCAAGCCTTCAATCTCCAAGATTTTTTTCATTTGAGCAATCACGTTCGCATCGAGCGAGTGTTGCTTGCTGAGACTATGATTCTTTTCATGAAGCGCATTAGCGTAGTCAATCAGCCATTGGTTTTGTACTATGTAAGGCTTGGCGTCTATCACCCTTTGCCATCCTGCTTTACCGATGTCGAAAGTTATACCAGCTGTTAAGCCAAGAAGATGGTCACCTAACTCCCGGGAAGCGCCGCGGCCGTCGAAGTCTTTGAATGTAGTGGTGCCACCAAGTTCCATGGTTAGGTGTATCTTTTTAGCCAGCCGGTATTGTCCAATCACACCGTAAGAGAATGCGAAGGGATGATGTCCGTTCGATTCGTTATGAAGAATCCCAAGCCCTACATAGGGTATGAGGTCAAACCTCGGGCGGTCCCGTGCGTTATAGATGTGATGCGTGATGTTCCACATTAAATCTCCATGCAAGGATTGATAGTCGCATGTCTGCAACTGGCTATCCTTAAACTGGAAACCTTGAAACGAAACACGAGAACCAACCATTGGAGAGAACCATTTACCTGCTGAAATTACCATTGCAGGTTTCATCCTGCCAAACAGGTCTTCACATCCCAGCGGACTTCCGACGAAAGCGGAAGTGCCACCTGAGACATTGAAGAACCAGTTGGATTTCCAGTTGAAATGTGCCACTTCGTTAGAAAGAAACGTCGGCTCTAACGGTTTCAATATTTCCTCTTGATGAAGGAGGTGCGTTTGCTTGATGCTGTCGGTTGGCAACACCTCGCGCGCATTGATTTGCCCTTGAAAAGAGAAACCAAGTGTCAGTATGAATAATGTCTTTTTTATCATAAATCGAAATTGCTATTAATCCTATCCCAAGTGTACTGAATGGCACAATCAGCGTTTGCGGCTCTTTCCACCAGCCGGACGCATCATCTTGCTTGCCATCTTTAAACAACGTCGTGCCCACTGACGAGAGTCTTCGTCATCGTCACGGCCCCATTTGAGGTCGCTGCCACCACCGCCGCCACCATGACCTTCAGCAAAGGTGGTTGCGCCATCAAGGTAACCCAAGAAGAGGAGAGTGGCACAATGGAGGATTTCAGAACCATGCTCGGCAAACTCAATCAAGGGAGAGCCGGAGAGAAATTTTAGTTCCTCTTCTGATAACGATGCTCTGCGAGTGTGGAAGTCGTTAATCAGATCCTCCAGCATCGCATCCTTCACGAAACTGCCCACATTCTGACGTATCTCCTCAGAGTATTTGGTCGACTCTTCTTTAAGGTCGTCCGTACGCTGTTGGGTGTACGATTGATCCTCATTCAGGTCACGCAACTTCTGGTCAGCTACAGAGAGTTTCTCCTTTTTGTCTGCCAGTTTGAGGTCAAGGTTGCCGAGCTCATGCTGCAGGTCTCGAAGTCTGGAAGAAAGTTCAGTACTGTCGCCTTCCTGGTTTCGCAACTGCCGATGGAGTTCTGCAATAGCTTTCTCCTTCTCAGCCTTTTCTGCTTCCAGATTATTGACCATTGAAGTCAAACCTTTCACACGTCGTTCTGCCACTACTTGTTCCGTTTGCAGGTCACGAAGTACCTTTTGATGTTGCTTCACCTCTTCCTCTAGTGAAAGACACCAAGCGTCTAAGTGGCGAAAATATTCTTCAGAAGTACGCCTGCGTTTGGGCGTTCCTGATAGACTTGTACCACGCACCAAGTTCCAATGGCGATTGATTTCTGCCAGTTCATCATGGAGAGCTTTAGTACGTGCTGAGAACTCGAATTTGTCCCTACCTGCGAACATCTCCTTGAACGCAAACTTACCATTTTTGATGGGCATTATTGTGCAATGGAGATGTGGCGAAGTTTCGTCCAAATGAGCATAAAATCCAATGATGTTTTCCTCACCATATTTGTCACATATAAATGTGTACATGTCCTTTGCCCAGTTCTCAAATTCAGGCATCCGTTTGAGTGAATAATTCTCTTCGTGGTCACCGGCACCATATACGACATCTTGACTTCCAAAAGCCAATTTTCGCATAGGCTCCTGCGACCCACTGAGGATGAAATCCACGACAGTACGGAAACGTGGTTGCGCCAAACCTGCATTAGGGTCTTTAATTCCCCTTTGCTTCAAATTCTCGGCCATACGCTCTGGCATGGACTTTCGCTTATCAATAGGTCGGATCACACCACCTTTGGTAATCTCAAAGTTCAGGCGCTCACGACTGCGGTCATAATTGCCTTTGCTGATGGCGTGCTTCCAAGCTGCCTCAGACCAATTGCGTTGGTGCTCATCACTCTGCCCGGAAGAGAAACCCTTCAGCACGTTGAAATGGAGCACCTGTTTTGCTGTTTCATTCATATCTCTGATATGCTTAATCGTTCATAAATTACCTGTCCCAGCTTGCTGCTTGTCTGGACACTCTCCCGAAGACTTTCAGTCGGAGGGGTACTGAGTTACCCACTCCCTTATTTCGTGGACAACGGGCAAGCCCGGTGCGCTAAATTTGCCAAGTCCGCAGGATTACTCCAAAGCGACCATCGTAAGAGCTACAAAAGAACCAATAAGCTCATAGAACAGGCTTGATTTGACTGCTAAGGAGGATTATAGACCAGAATGCTGTTCTGCTTCGTCGGAGCTAATAGAACTGCCCAAATTGCCATCGCTTAGTTGGCGATAAGTAGAACAGATTTGCTGGAAGGATTTCGAACTCTCTTCCGAAACCAGTTTGAGCGTTGCAGGTACGCCTTTCAGAACAACTTTAGGCAATTCCTCTAAGAGCAAAAGCAAAGCTTCCCAATCCCGAGATAGCTGCTCCACAAAGAAAGAATAAAGCAAGTCGCATAGAGCAGTGGACTGAACCTTCTGTTTGCTGGCTTTGAATAGCGATGTGGTCAACGAACTGATGAAGGTTCTGACGATTTCATCTTCGGCGTTGCGGAGCATATCTACGCTGCAATCTGGCACGATAGACTTGAAATGCTCGATACCACATGCGATGATGTGTACACACATCTTGGCAGCGTCATGGTTGTTCGTTTTGCCAGAACTCCATAGACTGACGGTATAGTCTATCATAAAGTCTAAGTGATGAACAACTTCCACTTTAGAAGGATTGCCGTTGTTCAGACAATGCATGGAGATGATGAAGCTCTTTACAAGAGGTTCTTTATCCAATTGGCCCAGAGTAGTAAGTTTGTCTAAGAAACTTCTTACTGTGGCCCGATGCCAATGCCATTCTTCGGCGAGCTCGGAGATGGTTGTGATAAACTGATATTCTTGAAGCTCTGGAATGCTTCCCTTGGGTACGCTGTCAGGAACGTAGCGTGCCGCAGCCTTGTTCAGAAGAGAGCAGTAGGCTTGCAACTTACTATGCCGGTCGCTTTGCCGATCCTGCATAAAGTCCAACACCTCAAGACTGCTACGTACTTCTGTTTCTTCTATTGATATATTCTTCATTGAATTATTCTTGATGTAATTGATATAAGCGAGTATGCCACAATGCCAAATACCTTTGAGTAATGCCACTTCCAAATGGCACGCTCACGGATTGGACTAAAAGTAATGTTTGACTATCGTTTCACGATGCTTCAGCAGTTCTTCTACAAAGACACCATCTTTGATACGTTTCATAATTTCCTTTGAAGGATAGAAGGCTGCAGCCAGAAGAACGTAGCCTACCAAAAAAGAAAAACTGAATAGATGCGGCGTGTACAAAAGAAGCAGGCTTAGCAGTCCTAAAGCATAGAACGATTTAGGATGACTCTGAATGAATCTCAAAATACGGTCTGTACAACGGAAGTTAAAGAAGATAAGGCACAGTACCGATGATACCAACACATCAGGTTCGTTCGGCATGATAACATGAGCACCATAATGTGCCATAATCAATGCCATCAATAGTCCCAACGTGTAGAGCTTACGAAACTTCTCCACAAAGACCATCCTCAAGCAGAACTTCTGCATAAGCCGAGAATTCTTCTTGTAAAACCTTGCCGGCACCACAAGGAGCGCCAGCAAGGAAACCAACAGTATAATCGCACAAAGATTGAGAACCATATCAATTTCTATTTTTAGTATTCAAGATCCGATAATTCTAACTTGATGATGCCATAAGTGGCTCGATAAACGATTTCTTCTACATCATCAATTGTAAGTTTGTTGAGTAGCAACCTTTGCTTGAAAAGTCGATTACTCTTTCTCATTTCAGCCACAGCCCTGTCCAGTTCTGGGAACGGAACGAACCATAGCTGACCATGGTTGTAATGCCGCTTGTTGTGATAAGCCCGTAAGGGGAGGGTTCTGCATGGAACTACTCTTATTCGATTATAACTGACCACAACGAAGCAAACATATCTGCAAGTCTTTCCCACATCAATCCATGTACAATGCCTATCGATAATCGATGTGATTTCCTTGTATAAGCACTCTTTCATGAATTGCGTATAAAGGGCTGTTTAGATGAAGTTACTTAATACTTCAAATTTGTTTTGCTTGTATTTGAAGAAGCCGGTTTTAGAATGCAGTTCTAAATCATTGCACAAGTCGCCACCCATAAACTCAAGCGAATCGAAGATGGTAACAGTTATTCGGTTTACAAGTCCGTTGCCATCCGTCATCACGTTCATCTTATACATGTGACCAAACGCAGGATTAGTGTATGCACAACAACAATGCCCAAACGAGGTGGAGGTTGACGGAATCATGTGGTAGAGGATAATCAACTCCATTTGGTCTTCAAACATGTTCATAATGTCCTCCAAGGTAAAAGCCTGGGGATGGTTGAACTGTAGTAGAATGTATTCGTCATAAATGACAGGCTTATCCATCCATGACTTATGGATGAGCTGTGGCAATTGTAGTGGCGCAACCGCCATGAATTCTTCGAAGAACTTGCGTAGCATATGTTCAGATTTAATAGTTTGCGATATAAAGTTTCAAGAGTAGCGGCACAAAGGCGCTTTTCTCTTTGGCGTTAAGACGAGCGTTCAATTTATTGATGGTAGGCTGAGCGTCTTGTGCCACATGTTTGAAGGTGGCCATTTGACTTTCTGTGAGCAGTGCTAAGCCAAAATCATCGATAAGTACAAATGGTTGAGAAAGCATCCAGATGTAGGCTGAGTATTGAGACGCTTGTTTAGCGCGTCCACCCTTTACGTCCTTGATGCAGGCTTGTGCATTGAGCAACAGTCTTTGGTTGGTACGCATAGTCATATATATCACAGCATCCTTTGAAGTAAGTTTGGACGTACCTGAATTTTGGTAGATGAGGGCACAGACTTCTTCTGTAGAATGCGTAATCTCGGATAAGGAATGACTCCCAAGCTTGTGCATATTTGAGAGGAATCCCTTGAAATAGCAATCCTCTTCTTTGATGAAATCCATAAGCTCAGCTTTCTTATGAATGCCATTCTTTAGTGTTCTTGAAAGAAATTGTTGATATTTGACGATAAGCTGTTTGTCGTCTTTGAATGCTGCTTGCTTTTCCAGAGCATTGAAAAATGGCTCAGCTTCTGATTTAGCAGCAATTAAAGAGGTGTCTTCAGCGTAAGCAGATAACTCCATCTTTAACTGTAGTACATCCGTGTAACTTCTTTCTTTTGACAATACCAATCCGGTAAGCTCCGTTCTAATAGAATCATCCAGATGGCTAAAAGAGTTCATCGGGAAATAGTGGGGCTTTTGAACCGTATTTTTTCGGATGCAGCAGATGGCCGAGTCGCTCAACTGGCCCCAATACTTCATGTCGGAAATGAATGAGTTGATTTCCGGCTTATCCTTCTCTTTGAGTTCTTTCAGGAAAGCACGGCATTTTTCTATAGCCTCATTGGAATTGGAAAAACTCAAGTTCCGGCTTGGAATAGAGCACGAAACAAGTCCCAATGTGGCAAACAGTGTGGAAAAGAAGGTGGCATACATTTGAATGCGAAGTGGCAATCTAAAGTATGAAAACTGACGCTTTGAATTGCGACAGCTCTCTCCAGCACTTTCTTGCATGTTGATATTGGCAGTTTTCATTATTATATCTATTAAATTCAGACTCTATTTTTGATTTCAACGCTGCGAAATTACGTACAAACATCTGAATGACAGCAATAATCGATTGAGGTTTACGTATTATTCTAATTCATACTTTGAATTAGAGTATGAAAGATGAATATATAGCAACAAATATCAGTAATACGTGATTAATAAAATATAATAACGGGGTAAAACTGCTTGTTTTATACTTAAAGTATATACCTTTGTATACTAGAAAAATCATATTTTGACAATAGCTATGGCAAAAGTAGGGTACATACTCAAAGCCGACCACTATGACGGCTTTAACGATGACATAAAATGGATGGAACAATATGGTTGCTGCCGTATTGTGCAAGAATCATCTGAATTGGAAAAACTTCGTCCGCAATGGAAGCAACTTATGGATTGCTTGGAACGCGGTGATGAGTTGGTGATTTCCAAGTTTAGCAATGCTTTGCGTGGATCTCGCGAACTTGCGTTCTTTCTGGAGTTCTGCAGGGTGAAGGTCATTAGAGTAATCTCGATCAATGACCGAATTGACTCCAAGGGCATACTGTTCCCCGAAACCACTATAGTAGATGTGCTGAATATGTTTGGCGCACTTCCTGAAGAAGCTGCAGCACTGCGAAAAGCCTCTTCTCATGTGGAAAAACTCAGAATGGTGGCGAACCCACGTTCTGTTACAGCTGAAACAAAGGCTGAACGTGAAAAGAACATCGTGAACATGTACAACAGCGGACACTCTATCGATGATATATGGAAAGTAAGCGGCTTCTCCAGTCGCAGTTCTGTCTTTCGCATCTTGAATAAGTTCGGTGTGGATTTGAACCGTGGTAAGTTCAAAGGGCCACTGGGTAAAAGAAAGGAGAAGGAGGAATAGGTTATGAGCAAGTATATCGAACAGCAACCTTTTAGTTGTGGCCGGATATTAGTTTACGATTAATGCGAACATAGAATTCGTTGTATTTATATAACTTTGCATCGAAATCAATTATTCATAGTATGCCAGCAAATAAGAATGCAATGACTCGCTACAAGATTCTTGATGAATTATTGAGCAGTAGATACCATAATTACTCGCTTGATGACTTAACAGAAGAGGTCAGCAAGCGATTAGCAGAAATGTACCCAGACACGAATGGTGTTGTACGTCGTACTATTGAGAAGGATATATATTATCTTGAATATGAAGGGCCATTTATGGTTGACATTGAAAGATACACTGCTCCCGGATATAATAACGTGAAGCAGAAATCCTATACCAAGCAATGTCTTCGTTATCGTATTCCTGGCTTTTCGATATTCAAAAAGGATTTGACCGGTGATGAGGAGCACCTTCTTCGTGAAGCATTGTCATTGCTCGGCCAATTTGAAGGATTGCCCAATTTTGATGCCTTGGAAGGTCTTCGATTGGGTTTGGGCGTAAGAGAAGAGCAACGTAGAATCATTTCTTTTACTAAAAATCCTCTAGAAAATTCCAATCTGATTGGTGAACTGTTTACTACAATATCTCAGAAGCAGGTTATCGAACTGCATTATCATAAATTCGAAGCGCCAACAAATATACTGTCCATCAACGTTCTCCCTTATTTATTGAAGGAATACAATAGACGATGGTATTTAATCTGCCAAGCAGAAAATGGCAGTAAACTTCTTAATTATAGCTTGGACCGCATTGACAAAGTTGTTCCTCTTCCTTCTCATAAGTATATTGAATATGATGGGGACATCAACGAGTTCTTCGATAATATTATAGGCGTTACAAATTATAAGAATGCGGATGTTCTTCCTATTCTGTTTTGGGTTAGCGACTTTTCCAAAGATTTTGTTGATAACAAACCAATACATGATTCACAAAAGCGATATAAAGGAAAATCAGATGAGAATTATCACGAACAATATCCAATGCTTGATGGCGGTTATTTCTTCTCTATCGAGTGCAAGCTGAATTATGAGCTCATTAGAGAAATGACCTCTTTCGGTGAGCATTTAGTCGTTCTATCTCCTGATGAACTAATCACAGAAATAAGAGAAAGGATTCATCAAATGCAAGAAAAATATGAACGAGCAGAATTGCGAATATAGAGTTCACAAGTACAGTGTAACTTTGCACTATCATCACGAATGAATGGATATTAAACTTTAATTTTTGTTACATGACGCAGTTTGCAACACTTTCGACCGAGGCTCAGAATATTGTTCGTAACTTCTATAATGCCGTAAGAAGCAAGGAGGCATTTTCCGAGCCTAAAAAAATATTGATGGTTTCATTGTATGAGACTTGTGGTAACTCAAATGAGAAAGTCCTTCAGATACTGAAAGATTTTCGGTATGACCTGTCTAACTACTTGCAAGAAGGTGACTTGTTGCGCCTTCGAGCAGAATACGCAAACGTCGTCCGTTATTGTTCTCTTCAGGTTGAAAGGCTACAAAACGGAATGTTTAACCAAGGCTACGGCCAGACATATCTGCCAGATTCTCTCGTTGAACTATGTAGTAGCGTTGCGAATGTTGAACATGGAAAATCCGTGTATTTGCCCTATTGTGGTGACGGTTCATTTGTACGACTTTGCCAAAATTGCGAGATAAGCGGCTTTGAACAGCTGGATGTATCTTGGGCGTTGTCCCAGGTTGTTCTGTCCACAATCACCGACAAAAGCGATGTGGTGCAGGATAATCGAGCCTCTAATGTGCAAGATGACCAAAAATTTGACTACATCTTCACTTTCCCTCCTTTTGTGCAAGGCCGTGAAGGTAGAACCATCGTTGATACCATTTATAGCTTGATTACCGAGCATTTTAACGATAATGGTGAGTTTTTTGCCATTCTTCCCATGAGCTTCTGCTACGCATCATCAGGGTGGTTTGATGTACGCAAAATCCTTTTGGAACGCAAGGAATTTAGCTCAATGGTGATAACATTGCCATCTATGCTTGAACCATTTTCCAATGTCTCACTCTGCATGGTGCATTTCGTAAAAGATTACAAGGGACTTGTTCTCCTTGCTGATGCTTCTACCAATGAGTTCTTTGCAAAACACGATATTGCAGGACTGAAAGAGAATGTCTTAAAGGTGCAATCCGTCATTGAGACGATTCAATCGCAAGACGAACAACATGTTTGGGTCGGAAGCGTACATGACCTCACTGGCGATTTGGATTTATCACCGGCTCGTTACCTCATATCTCAAAATCTCCCTCCGGCACCAATGGGCTTCAAATACCATAAGCTGAAGGACTTGATAGGACTTTTACCTCTAACAAGAGGGCAGCAAAATGGCAACGAAGTGCCTCTCGTTGGCATGAAAGAACTATCGTTCAGCTTTATCAATTGTGAGATAAAGGCCAACGAACTATCTGGTAAATCTTCTCAGCAGGCACGTTTGCTCTCAGAGGATGCACTGCTGGTAGGTTTTATCGGTGGAAAGTTTAAGGTAGGTCGCATGACAGGACTTTCCGAGGATTCGTGCGTAAGTCTGCGTCCTGAGGTGTTTGCAGTGCGAGTTTCATCAGATATTGTTACTGAGGACTATCTCCTTTATAGCATCTTGTCTGCCATGGCTGAACAGCAAGCCAAGGCATTGGCTACTGGGGTGACCATAACGCGACTAAAGACCGATGACTTTCTTGATATTGCAATCGCAATTCCAAGCATTGAGGAGCAAGAAAGAATCTGCAAAGCAGAGACCCGAAAGAGCCTATCTGAATCAGATAGAATGCGCTTGGAATCGTACGACGAGTTTAGACAAGACATGCATATGAAAAAGCATGCCATTGGCCAAACCATCTTTAACCTAAACAACTGGTGGAAAGTTCTTCAAAAAGCTCGCAAGGAGGGCGAAGGTGTAGTTTGTGATTCTGCGATGATTGGTAAAAGCAATCCAATCTGCGTTAGCAGTATTTACGATAACCTACAGGAGGCTATCTCACAGTTGCAACAACAGATAAGCAAGTTCGATCGAGGAAATGGTTTGGAAGTGACCAACTTTGCACTGACGGCGTTCATCGAAAACTACATTGCAAAAAACCAGAGCCCTTTGTTCCGCTTTATCTATGATAGTACTAGACACAGAGCGTCACAAAATTTACCTGATTTGTGCTTTAATGAGGAGACTGGTGAATGCTACGATACTGGTAAAATGATACTCAACGAAGGAGATCCGATTGAGTATGCCGATTTTGCACCTGACGCATTAAAGATAGTATTTGATAATATTATCAGCAATGCTTGCGCCCATGGCTTTGTCAACAGTGAAGGAAACAATCTTGTTAAGATTGAGCTTTACTCAGAAGGTAACGACTTTGTTGTTACAATAAGCAATAACGGAGAACCGATACATGGGCAGCTCTCAGAAAAAGATGTTTTCACCTATGGTAAAACATCAAAGAATGGCCATAATCATTATGGCATTGGTGGCTACGAGGTAAAGAAACTCATGCGTGAATTTGACGGAGATGCCCTCTTCGTTATCGATTCGGAGTCTGATTTTCCTGTAAGCTACAAACTGATTTTTCACTCCACTAACATAAAATTTGTACTCTAATGGCGACAGCTGATACATACAAAGTCCTTTGGGTTGATGACGATGAAAATATCGTCGTCAGCACCAAATTGGATGCAGAGGACTACAATCTCGAATTAGTCCATTTCTCAAATTGGGAAGAGGCGGAAGTATCGCTCAGAAAACATTTTGATGAATATTCCGCTATCATACTTGATGCCAATTGCAAGATAAACAAAGACTCTTTGGAACAAGAGGAGTTTATCACTGCAGTGCTCCCATCTCTTTCTATACTTTTCGGCGAAAAGCGTCGTAGTATTCCTTGGTTCCTATTATCCGCTGGTACAATGTCAACCTTTAATAGCATTGTTACTGGTGCCAAATATCAGCATTCTAAGCATGAAGAAGAATGGGGGAATATGCTATACTTGAAAGATGTCCCTGACGACGATGATTATAATTCATCTTACCTGTTTCAAAACATTCAAAAGATTGCCAAAGAACAATCTTTCAATGTCGTTCTGTTTAGACATCGTGAAGTATTCTCGTACATGGGCAAGGATAGGCTGATAGACTCCCGAGCTCGAAAACTTATGCTTAGAATGTTAAGTGCTTTGTATTACCCCGAGGAGAATATAAAGTACGAATTTGAAGGCAATCCATTGAGAAAAGTAGTTGAATATGTATTCCGAGCAGCTCGTAAGCAGGGACTGTTGACAACTCGTGTTTTTGACAACCTTGATCATATAATCCTTCTCGATGCAAGTAGATACCTGGCAGGATTGAACATAAATATCTATGAAGGTAAAATAACGAAAGGGCAAGCACGATGGGGGAATCCCGGACCTGGAAAGGATGGAGCCAATGGGGATTCAGTCTTTCCATCTGACATAGCTATGATTGTCAAGAACACCATCAACTATTCAAGTTTTGACTCTCATACGGAAGAGGATGAACCGTTCTTTATTGACGAGTCAAATAAAGAAGTATTCTTTGGCTATGTGATGCAGCTCTGCCACTTCATTAAGTGGTTCGGCAAATATGTTGAGATAAATTCTGATGTCGCAAAGAATAAGTCCATGCAAAAAGAAACTTTCTCAGCATCAGCGCAATCCAAAGACAAGAATGTGGCATCACCAAGCGCAACTCCTCCTGTGGTAAACGTTGAAAGAACAATCCTTCCCAAAGAAGAGATTATTGGCAAGATGTTCTTAATATCCGCTGATAACGGAGTTCCTGTATGCGGAATTTACAAGTTATCGGAGGAGCTTAAACATCGCAAAGGTGCTGTGACTATTCTTAATCTGATTAACAATCAGGAATCAGACAAAGATAAGTACCCTTACATTATTACTGAAATAAAATAAGCGCTATGGCCGAATTGAAACAACTTAAAATAAACAACTATACGAAGGTTCTTGTACCAGCTTCTTCGTATAGTTTGGAAAACGATACGCGATTGCTGATTCCTTTTACCTCTGGTGAAAAGATTGGCTTTATAAACAATCAGGGTGAAATCATCGTTTCCCCCAAATACACCATGTGCTATGGTGATGCATACCATGAAGGCGACTATATAAAAGTCGCCGTTGCTGATACATACGGTATTGCAAAAAAAGACGGAAGTGTTACGACCTATTGTAATTCGCTATACGGACTTTTGGACAGCAATGGAAAGGTCGTATTTGAACCTATCTATCGTAGTATGCTTCCATCTATTGAGGGTTGCGATATGCTTTTTACCGTCCAAAGAGAAGATTATCAATGGGGCGTAATTGACATTGCCGGAAAGGAGATTGTTCCTTTCGGGAAATACAATTGGATTGATGGCTACGATCACGGCTATACAAGAGTGAAAGTAGGACATCAATCATCGTACCTTGCTGACAACTCCAATAAGTGGGGAATCATCAACGAGCTCGGTGAAGAAATTCTTCCTGTAGAATACGATAACATTTGGAATTTCTATGATAAATCTCGACATAGCACTCGCATTGAGAAGGAGGGCGTAGCGAAAGAAATTCAATTAAGGGACAATCCTGACCCCGAAAAAAACATTGCGATAGGCTATGACTATAATGATGATTATGACAGTCATTACGTTGAATATGAAGGTAGTTATGCTCAAGACGTGATGGGCTATAGTGATGATGTCATTGATGATGCTTTCGATGGCGATCCCGATGCGTATTGGAATATAGATTAGTTAGGTTTATTATACAGGGTTAGAGATTCTGCCGCCATCGACAGATTTTCCTCTCTTGATTGAGGCGCAGAATAAGGAACAATTTTGGGCGATTGGATAGACGAAGCGGTAGTAGCTTCTGCCAACAGCGGATTGATGCGCTCTTTGAATTTGGTATTCCGCTTCAGCACCTCCATGTTATGGATAGCCATAGCCAAGGCTTTGGGAGCCCCAATGAGCACGCAAATTTTCTTGGCGCGGGTGATGCCCGTATAAATCAGGTTACGCTGAAGCATCACATAGTGACTCATCAGTACAGGCATCACCACGATGGGATATTCAGAGCCTTGCGACTTGTGGATGGTAGTGGCATAGGCCAAGGTCAATTCATCGAGTTCGCTCACTTCATACTCCACCAAGTTGTCGTCAAAGTTGACCTGCAAGGTTCTCTCTTCCAAATCTACCGACTCTACATACCCTAAATCGCCATTAAAGACATTCTTATCATAGTTATTGCGAATCTGCATCACCCGGTCGCCTTTGCGATAGGTATAACCACCTCTAGCTAAACCTAACGACGATGGATTGAGAGCAGCTTGTAGCGACAGATTAAGATTGGCTGCGCCAACTACTCCTCGCTGCATGGGCGTGAGTACCTGTATCTTGCTGGTAGGTATATTATAAGCCTTGGGCAGACGGTTTTGCACAAGATTGACTATCTGGCTTACCGTTTGCTCGGCATCCTCACTCTTGATAAAGAAGAAGTCCGTATCCTTGCCATTGCTTGTATCTGGATAGCGACCCGCATTGATGGCATGGGCATTCATCACGATGCGGCTCGATTGCGCTTGACGGAAGATACGGGTGAGTCGGACTACCGGGATCTTCTGCGAGTCGATAATGTCACGTAGTACATTGCCAGCGCCCACTGAAGGAAGCTGGTCAATGTCGCCTACCAAAAGCAGGCGCATAGTGGTGGGGATAGCCTTCATCAGGTTGTTCATCAAAATGATGTCTATCATCGAGCATTCATCGACAATCAAGGCATCCGCTTCGAGGGGATTCTTATCATTGCGCTTATAGCCATCCTGCGGATTGTACTCCAACAGACGGTGGATGGTTTTGGCCTCCATGCCAGTGGCCTCGCTCATGCGTTTGGCAGCTCGCCCTGTAGGAGCGGCCAGCAGGATGCGGAGTCCGGCTGTTTGCAGGGCAGCAATGATAGCTTGTGTGGTGGTAGTTTTTCCCGTACCGGGACCTCCTGTCAGTACCATCACCTTTGAGGCGATGCTCTGCTGGATAGCCGCTATCTGCACCTCATCGTAGGCGATGCCCGTCTTCTTCTCGATAGCTTGTAAATCAAAATTAGCCCCGAAGAGTTGGTCTTCAGAAGCGTCGAGTAGCGCTTTCAATCGATTAGCGGTGCCGCACTCAGCATAATAAAAAGGTGGCAGATAGATGGCCTCTCCATCCAATATCACCTCCTCGGCAGCAATCATCTGTGCCAAAGCTGTGCGGATGGGCTCCTCCTCAGCTTCGAGCAATTCTATGGCTGATTTGATTAGCTGCTCCTCCATGGCATACACATGCCCTTCATTCGAAAGTTCGTTGAGCGTATAGAGGATGCCGCTCTTGCATCGGCGAGGGTCGCTTTTGCCATAGCCCATTTTCTCGGCTATTTTATCAGCCGTCTTGAAACCGATGCCCCAAATGTCATCGGCCAGTCGATAGGGATTGTCTTTCACCTTGTCGATGCTCTCCTTGCCGTACTGACGATAGATTTTAGCTGCATAGGCGGTGCTCACACCATAGTTCTGCAAGAAGAGCATCACGTTTTTGATGTCCTTCTGCTTCTCCCAGCTCTCACGAATCTTTTCTACTCGCTTCTTGCCGATACCGGCCACCTCATAGAGGCGCTCGATGTCGGTCTCAATCACCTCAATGGTCTCCAGCCCAAACTTGGCTACAATAAGTTGGGCGAATTTCGGCCCGATACCTTTCACCAGTCCGCTCCCCAAGTATTTTTCGATGCCATAGAGCGTAGCAGGCATTACCTCCTCGTAGGTCTCGGCCACGAACTGGCTGCCATAACGTTTGTCCACCTTCCAGCTTCCTTCACATAAGAGCACACTGCCCACGGGCACCTCCAAGAGATTCCCGACTAAGGTGACGAGGTCGTTATACCCCTTCACCTTGACCCGCATTACCGAATAACCATTCTCGCTATTCTGGTAAGTGATATGCTCTACTACGCATCGAATTTTTATCATAGGCTTCTATACCTTATTTATTATTAGGGCTTAATGTCCATCCACAATCATTGTGATACACCATCAGCTTGCTCATGCCGCCATCAATGGTGATGCACTGGCCGTTGATGAACGAATTGCGTTCGTCGCAAAGAAACTCTGCGGCACGCACAATGTCCATCGGTTCCCCCACGCGACCTGATGGATGCTGCTTCTCATCGCCCTCCGTGTATGCAGGCTGATAATTCTCATCGTGATACTTACCCGTATCAATCCAACCGGGAGCAATGGCATTTACCCGAGCTATCCCCGAGAGACTCACGGCCATGGCGTGCGTCAAAGCGGTGATGCCACCTTTGGCTGCCGAATAGCTCTCTGTGTTGGGCTGCGACTGGAAGGCTCTTGTAGAAGAGATATTCACGATAGCGCCCACACCACAGAAATGGTCTTTGAAGAGTTTGCTCAGCATGAAGGGAGCCACGACACCGACTTGCTGGATATAAAGGAAATTCTCATATTCACATCCGTCCAAGATACCACCATGCATCAAGCAAGCATTGTTTATCAAGCAATGAATACCGTCGGGATTTTCTTGAAGCACCTTAGCCGCAAAGTCTATAAGCGTTTGCTTATCGGCAATATCGCCTACAAAGTCGTGCACATCCCATCCTTTACTACGAAGCTGGTTGCCCACCACAATTGTAGTTTTCGCATCATTGTCGATAAAGTACACCTTGTCGCCTTTTGATGCAAAATTCTCCACCATGCAGCGACCAATACCTTTGGTTCCACCGGTGATTACAAAAGTCTTGTTCATTTCTTTTCGTTACGCTCCAAGTATTCTCTCATGGCCACGTTTACGATTTCTCTAAGCGACATATTCTTGTCGATGGCCAAGTACTTCATGCGAGTATGAATGCTCTTATCAATAACGAAGTTGCAGTGAACCGCCTTTTCTTTTGCAGGCTTCTCAGCAGAAGTAACCTCAGCTTCCTTCTCTTCCTTCTTAACGGTAGAAGTGGGTGAAAGGAGGCCATTCAAGCCTCCCTTTAATCCTTCTTTCAATAAATCACTTTTGCCCATAATGCTTTATTTTAATTTGAGAACCTCTTGTGCCAGCGACATGTAATCCTGGGCACCATTGCTGTTCTTATTATACTGATAGATGTTTTTGCCGTTTACTGGAGCTTCGGCCAAAGCCACGTTGTCACGAATAATGGTCTTGAATACCTTGTCACAGAAAGCATCCTTGATAAGTTCTGTAACGCCTTTATTCAAAGTCTTGCGACCATCATACTGAGTAATGACGATACCACCAATTTTTAAGTTGGGATTGAGACGTTCCTGCACCACCTCGATGACGTTCATAATCTTGGCCATTCCACGCATCGCCAAGAATTGAGCCTGCACCGGAATGATGAGGAAGTCTGCTGCGGTCAGCGCATTCAAAGTCAACAAGCCAAGTGAAGGAGGGCAGTCAATCAAGATGTAGTCAAATTTCTCTGCCTCGGGAAGTTTGGCTATCAAACCTCTCAATATCATTTCACGTCCAGGTTCGTTGATGAGTTCCGACTCAGCTGCTGACAAGTCCAAGCATGACGGCACCAAGGCGATACCGCTTTCGGTCTTTATAAGCGGAAGACCATACTCGCCCTTGAGAGCACCATATACAGTTTTCTCTTCTTCGATGGAATAACCGAAGGATTCTGTGAGGTTCGCTTGACCATCAAGGTCGATCACCATCACGCGTTTTTTCTTCTGCTGGAGTGCAGCAGCAAGATTGATAGAAGTCGTGGTCTTACCTACGCCTCCCTTATGATTTAGTATAGCTATTATCTTTACCATAGTTCATAAATACTCTATTCGTGTACAAAGGTACACATTTTATTTAGTAATTACTATATGTAGTACCTATAATTTGTACTATGATACTACAGTTAGTATATTCTAATAAAAGTAAAGCGGATGAAGTTCCTATTTAATTGATAAACAGGTATTATAACCCGCTTTTTGCTCTTAGTAGATGTTGGTTATTTGCTTGTTTGCAGCCTTGGCTTTCTTGGTCGTATAATACGTTCCACCTTCCTCTTTCCCATTGAAAAAGGCTATGATATGGCCTGCATTCTCAAGCATAAAATCATTCCTCCTGAGCATGCAACCATTGAAGTAATACTCACTCAGGATGATAATGCGGTCGGCCTGATTAAGAAGTTCGTGGTACTTGTTTTGAAGGACGATGTTCCAACGTTCACACTGACCTCTATAGGGAACTACGGCTATAAGCCGTATATGGGGAAGCTCCTTTTTGAGGTTTATAACGGCTTCGGCTGCAAACATATCAAAGCCTATGGCCATGCCACACAAAAAGTCTCGAATACCTCTTTGATAACGCTCGTGGATGGCTTTATTCAGCTTTAATTCCACTTCACGCTGCTTCCCAAAGGGCACCTTCCGATGCCCTGTAAAAGCCGCAGTTCTTTCTGAAATGATAAAGATTTTCTTCATTGCTATTGTTTGTATTTATAACTTGTTCTACCTAAAAAGAAGCCTCCCAAAACGTTGGCTCCAAATGTCTCAAGCTGATTAGCAAAGAGTGCATAACTTGCGCCTGTTGTTACAACGTCGTCCATCACGAGTACATTCTTTCCGTTGAAATACTCAGCATCGAAGTCAATGACTTGCGCTCTACTCACACTCTTGTCGTGGCGATGCTCATGGATAGCAAGGCGGTCGCTTAATACCCTCACATGTGTAAATCCGTTAGCGATGCCGGTCAACTCGCTTACTCGTTCACAGAAACGTTCGTATCTGCTTTGGTTCTGCTCCTGGGTGCTTGCAGGCACGCAAACGAATACCATATTAGAAACTTGCTCACTAAACTCCTCTTGCAGGTGGTCAGCGGTCATTTGGGCCACTTTCTCGTATGCGTCATCACGTGAATCTTTGAACGCCCAGATGAGATTTCTGGCTGCCACCGCATCCTCGCCTACATTCTTGATACGGACGGGGAAATATTTCAAGAAGTGAACCATCTTCTTACTTAACTGTCTTTGCAGACTTTCGTCAATCGCTTTTGCCATAGCTTCAAACTTTATATTTCCCTTATTTCGGATAGCCTTTTCAGCTTGCCCAAGGGATGTTTTCTGCCGACAAAAGGTGGTAGCGCAATAAAGCAAATCGGTAGCTCAAAATACGCTCCGCAGCTGGTGGAGGAAGATTTTTAGCTAAATAGGCCGCAGGCCCATGGCCGACTTGCTGTTTGACCAAGCACCATATACCTTTGCAGAACATGTCCGCATAGGCAAGATGATAGGGTCGAAGAATAGCTATAAGAGCGTTGCCTTACAAAAGAGAGAAAGGGCGGGCGTGAAGCAGTCGGAACAGCCGGTCAAACTTCTCGACGAACGGACTTGCGGTCGAAATGCCAAGTATTAGTGCAGTCTTTAGACCGCACGTCCTTGGCGATGAAGACCGTGAGTTGGTTCGTGTTTGACCTTTGCCTTAGATCCATGTATGCTTTTTGAGGGACTTGCTCCCCCTAAATGCAGGAGTGGTTCTTTGGTAAACTGTTCGTGACGCTTCGCGAGGTGTGGGATGTTTAGTCTAAAAGAGTTCGATATAAAACTATAAAGGTACAGATATGACTTATTGAAGTCGGATGAACATCAAGGAATGGACTTGCGTTTACACAAGTTGGTTCCGTTCATCCATGCCTCAAAATGTCATGACAGACGGAAAAGAAGCTTGCCTTCCTTGTAGTCCGTTATGCCTTTTTGAGGAACGAGGTGAGTCCTATAAAAGAAAGCTGATAACGTATAAAAGGCAGATAGGTAGGCAAATGAAGAAGGAGTGCATTCATACACTCTGTCTTTGTCTACCCATTGTCATTTTGCTTTGCCCATATAAGCGTAGCCTATGTGAGCAGTGCTAAATGGCAATTATAAAAGGAGATACACTCCTACAAAAGGAAAAGCAGCGATATAACAAGAGCGACCCGAAGGCCGCTCTTATTGAGGTGGGATGAACTACTTCTGCGAAGGAGTGTCTTCTTTCTCAACTGCTGGGTAGAACTTGGTAGCTACCATCACGATGCGGTTGTGTTTCACACCGTCCTTATCGGTCCATTCTTCCGGCTTGCAATAGCCTTCGACGGTGAGCAAAGTGCCTTTGGTCAGCTGGCTGAATGCTTCAGTGTTTTCATTCTTGCGCCATGCCTCGAAATTCATGAAGGCCGATACACGAGTGGGTTCTTCACCATTCTTCTCTTGGCGGCTGATGGCCAGTGAGAAACGTGCAACTGATGATGTTGCGAACTGACGGATTTCTGCGTTATTACCTACGAATCCTGATACTGCGAAGTTGTTCTCGATCTTTTTCATTTTGAATTGATTTTTGAAGTGAAACTTAATTTTTACATGCAATCAAAAGCAGGGCTGTATCTATGTGGACAAGCCATGAGAATCGTGCTGAATACTCTTTTTTGCTTGTCAAAAAAGGAAGATTCTGTGCTATTTTATTGGCAAGAGTGCCAACGACCACACAAGATGCCCAGGCATCGCAGCAGCACGCTACCTTTGCATTGGAAAAACAAGTGGCTTCAGGAATAGACAATTCAGAGAAAGAGCGAGGCAAACGACTTCGTTCTGGAGGCGTGTCGATAACTGCATTCTTGTCATCAACATCATGATGCACCTTATCACCATCAGCCGTTAATCATAAGAGGATATATGGAGAAACCATAACTCATGCTCAGGCCTCATACGAGGCTATGCGCTTTTGATAACGCTTCCAGCCAGCACATGGCTTCTTGATCATTGAAGCGCAAGCGGAAAAATGGCAAGGTTGTGTTACACCTCCGCAAACTTCGGTAGTAGCGCCAGCGTTAGAACAAGTTGGGAATGAAGCTGATGTCCAACAGGATTCCCCCATGAAGAGCGGTTTCGGTCGCCTTGCGACGATGCAGGCACAAGAAGTACCTTTGCAACCCAATTGCTATCAAACCCCAGAAAGAGGTTAAAGTATAATGAGCTAGAAGAAGTAGCACTTATCTATAATGTTAAATATCAGTGTTAAAATAGAATTTCATGTACATACACACTACATATTCTGTTATTTGTAGTATATTTGTACAGCATAAGAAAGTACCTAATATGGAAACAGACAAAAAAGCGAATGGATTTCTATCGTCTTCCACTGCTAAAGCTAAAGGCAGGAGTGCTTATTATAAGCTACTTGACGAAGCCAAAGAAGGTAATTTGATAAGCGTCCGACGTGGCGTGTATGCCACAGTGGATCAATTGGCAGACACTATGATAGATTTGGATATTGTAGTGCCTGGAGGAATCTTGTGTCTCCAATCAGCATGGAATATACATGGATTGAGTACGACGCTTCCACAATGCTACCATGTAGCCTTGAAAAGAGGAAGGAAGATACAGGTGCCAGAATATCCACCGATTGAGTTTCACTTTATAACAGAAAAGCTCTTCAACTTAGGTGTTGAGGAAAAAGTTATTAGTGGATATAAAGTAAAACTATATAATCTTGAGCGAACTGTATGCGATGCCATCAAGTTTAGGAATAAAACAGGTATGGATGTATGCTCAGAAGTGGTAAATAATTATCTATCGATGCCAAATCGTAATCTCACCCTTCTTATGGATTACGCTGAACAACTCCGTGTGAGTAGCACCCTTAAAAAATATCTGGAAATAAAACTATGAGTGAAAAAGTAAACAATAGTGGCAGGTCGATCAGAGCAAAGTTACTTAATATAGCCAAGCAAGAAAATATATTTTTTCAAACGATATTAACTCGCTATTTCCAAGAGCGACTGTTGTATCGAATGTCACTCACGCAATATAAAGAGCATTTCTATCTAAAGGGAGGTGCTTTGATGTATGCCTATGAACGATTCGCAGCTCGACCGACGTTAGACATTGATTTCCTTGGAGCCAATATCAGCAATGATAGCGATAACATAATAAAAGCCTTTAAGGAAATAGGTGCTGTGCCCTATGATGAAGATGGCGTGTCCTTTGACATAAACCATATTACAGCAAAAGATATCACTGAGTTTAAGGATTATCATGGTATAAGAATTAGTATACCTGTCACAATGGATACAATAGCACAGGTTATGACAATGGATATAGGTTTTGGCGACATCGTAACCCCTAAACCCGTATCGCTTGATTACCCAATACTGCTGTCACATTTTCCGATGGCTAATATCCTAGCGTATTCCATAGAAACGGTGATAGCTGAGAAGATGCATGCCGTGATAGATTTAGCAGATCAGAGTAGTCGCATGAAAGATTATTATGATCTCTATCACATCCTGACAACACAGGTTTATGATAAATCCATATTGCAAGAAGCGATAAAACGTACTTTTGAAAATAGACATACTTCCTACGACATAGACACAATGCTGTTTAGAGTGGATTATCCAAACAATGCTAATATGCAAACTCGTTGGAAGGCCTTTATGCGTAAGATTACCGCTAATAGTGACTTAACGTTTGCCAATGTAGTTCGCTACTTGCAAGTTGAGCTAAAACCTTATTGGGAAAATCTAAAAACCTGAGTTCGGGATAAGTAATTAGAAAAACAGTTCCAATTGGTTCTGTCTTTC
>OGPA01000757.1_pt1 | contig 30431 bp, 28 predicted proteins | sample 1552841 | NCBI WGS metagenome assembly OGPA01 (sample SAMEA2579916, study PRJEB22360) | human gut metagenome | reverse complement strand
CACAAAGGTAAAAGAGATTAGAGGTTGGGACAAGAGCCATACAGTGAGTGCTTACAATTTGTATTTCGTTAAGAGTTCTAATCTTTTCATTTTATATGGATTGATGGAACTATTTTAAGATTGACATTAAATTTAGGAACTGTTTCTTCGACAATTTAATTTCCGGTATATGCTCTTTGAATATTTTCAAATCATGCATGTCACTACCTATTAAATCGTACATGTTTTTTTCTAATAAATACAGAGCACGATGTTTCACTTGCCCCCCATACATACCCGACAATGATAGTAAGTTTAATTGAAATAGATAGTCACAATTTTTTAGTTCTTGGTAATTATCTCTGTTCATAAAAAGATATCTTTCCGGATGAGCTATGATTGGCGTATATCCTTCATTTGCAATCAGGAACAACGTTTCATCAAAGCCGGTAGATTTATTAAAGTAAGAGCTCTCTACAAGTACCCTGTTATTTTCCATGCACCTTAATCCTTGCTTCATTTGCACTACGAACCCCGAATCGAGTAGGTATTCAGCGGCCAACTGGAGTTCAATAGCGCCTTTATATCTATTTTTTAAAGTACTAAAATTAGTCTCTATTATATTCCAATCATTATATGTTAGGTTTACATGAGGGGTAAGATAAACTTTTTTTACCCCTAATGATTCATAATAACTAAGAGTTTTCAGGCTTTCAGACAATTCCTTTAGTCCATCATCAACTCCAAAAAGAATATGGCAATGATAATCAGTGAAGCCATCGAAAAAAGCAGAGTCAGTCAATCTTTTTTTTCTCTCAAAAAACATCTTATTATCATTAAATTCCAAGTACTAATCTTATGTAATGTCGCAAATTTTTTGTAACTTTATTGCCGTATCCGTATCCGTATCCGTAGCCGTATCCGTATCCGTATCCGTAGCCGTAGCCGTAGCCGTAGCCGTAGCCAACCTTATTAATATCTACAGCATTGAGCAATACGCTAAGATTCTTCAGGCTTTCCGATTTATATAATTCCACCAACGCTGGTAATTGCCGTTTATCAAACTTACCAGAACGCACAACAAGAATTGATAAGTCCGCATATTTAGCAATTATGCTCGTATCGGTAACCAATCCATATGGTGCAGAATCTATAATGATGTAATCATACCTTTTTCTTAATTCTGTTATCAATACTTCAAGCTTTCCCGTTTTAAGTAATTCAGCCGGATTAGGTGGTAAGGCTCCCGATGAAATTACATCCAAACTGCTACCGCCATATTTATTAATAATCTCATCTATATTATTAACTTTACCACTTAGATATGTTGTAAGTCCAGATACTTTTCTATCAAATCCAAAACGCTTTCCTAATGAACCTTTGCGCAAGTCCATATCAAGTAGAATTACTTTCTTGTTTGATAGAGAGATGGTGAGTGCTAAATTTGATGTTGCAAATGTTTTACCTGCTCCTGAATTAAATGATGTAAAAAGAGCAACTGTACCCATATTAGAGCCCTTTGCATTCATCATCTCGATATTATCTCTCAGCAGCCTAAAGGTCTCATTTATCACATTACGATTACCATCTTCCACGACAAGTTTTTTTGACTTGTCTGTATTTTTCTCTAATGGCAACTCACCAACAAAAGGAATGTCGATGCTATTTTTTATATCTTTCTGTGTATATATGCCCGTGTTTAATAATGAACGAATGTAGAGCCAAATAGCAGGGAATAGAAAACCTAACACGAGTGCAATTAAAACAATTTGCATTTTGTTGGGGGCTACAGGACTATTATTACCATCTGCTACATCAACAACAGTACAATTACTTTCTGTTGTGGTTAATTGAATCTCGCTCTCTTCTTGCTTTTTCAATAGGTACAAATAGAGTTCCTCTTTGATTTTTAGCTGTCTCTCAATATTGACCATAAATTTATATTGAGAAGAAACATCCGCTATTTTAGAGTTGCTCTTCTGTTCCTCACTGTTGTATTTCTTCAACTGAATTTTTAGTGAGGCTACAAGATTATCCACAGAACTAAGAATAGACGACCGCATTGAAACTAAAGATGTCTGCAAATCATTAATTATTGGATTATTAGACGTACTATTGGCTAATAGTTTGTTTCGCAAGGTCATTGTCTCGTTATATCTTGCTATTTGGCTTTCAATCCCACTATTGTTGATTCCAAGATTACCGGGGATTAACTCAGATTTATTCGCGTTATCATGAAGGTAATTCTTCATGTAGTTGGCTATACTCAATTGATTTTCCAATCCTAATGCCTCAGCGTTAATTCTTGAAGAAGCATCCAGATACATAGAACTGACTGAAGGAATATCTGTTAAATTCTTTTCTTTCTTGTATTGTTCAATATCTGAATCTATTGACCGCAACTCATTTTCAAGAATAGTAGTCTTGTCAGTAATGAAATCAACCGTTTTACTTAAGACTTGATTTTTATTATCTATCGCATTTTTTTCGTAAACAGTTACCAGCGTGTTGATTATATCTTCTGCCCTTTGAGGATGAGTGTCTATGATCGATAATTGGACAAGCGAAGACTGTTTATCTACACTTTCGATATTAAATTTAGCAACTAAAGATTTAGCCAAATTCATCTTATTAATTTTTGAGATAATGATATTTTGACCGATATACCCTGAGTGCATAAAGATTGTTGGCTTGATTTTAATTTTACCATGGCTAAATGCAACTACACTATCAAGGGAAATATCATCAACTACATCATTACTAATAATTTCTCCATCATCTCTCGTCTCTGATATATTATAAGTTAATTTTGCCTTATTATTTTTTAAAAGAGTAACGGTTATTGTAAACATCCCTTGTTTTGCCACATCATCCATATATTCAACTTCAATTGGAGATGATGTGTACAGATCCTTAAATCTAAGACCATCCTTTACTTGGTAGTTAGTTTCCAAACCAAGTTGTTCAACAACCTGCAGCATAAGTTGTCGACTCTTAAGTATGCCCATTTCGTTATAAACAGAATTGCTACCCATCGAGAACATATCCTGAAATGCAGCAGCTTCACTAATTCCTCCGCCCCCTTTTTTGTCATCTTTTATCAGAATTGTTGCAGTTCGCAAGTATGTTTTAGGTGTGCTACGTACATAGAATACAGCAATTGATACTGCAATGATAATTGACAGTGCAAACCAAAAACGATTACGCCAAAGAATTCCTAAAAGATCGGCTATTGCCGTATTGTCATTACTGTTTCCGTCATTAAAATCGACGAAGTCAAATTGTTCACTGTTTTTACTCATAGCTCTATCTTGCTAAAGTTATAATTAATGTGGCTATTGATACTAACACCGAACCTATAGATGCCCACGTACCAACAGATCTATTTTGATTTATCTCTCTTTGACCTGCTTTCGCTTTATTTGGCTCAACATAAACCACATCGTTCTGCTGTAAATAATAAAATGGAGAGTCAAGTATATCGGCATCCCTCAAGTCAACCTCAGACACTGTCTTTTTACCATTAATGTTTCGAATAACTTTTACATTTTCTCGTTTCCCATAAATTGTTAAGTCTCCTGCTGCACTTAACGCTTCAAAGATTGTAATACGATCACTTGGCACATCAATAGTTCCAGGACGAGTTACTTCTCCCATTACAGATACCTTAAAGTTTAGGAACTGAACAGTAACTACGGGGTCATTAAAATAACCTTTTGTAATTATCTGTTCTTTAATAAAACGTGTAATTTCACCACGAGTCATTCCTCCAACTCGAATAGTTCCTAATTGGGGAAAATCAATATTACCTTCTTTATCTACGAGATACCCCAAAACTCTATTTTGTCCTGTTGTTCCATCATTTCCTTGAGTAGCCAAAAGTGGAAGGTTAAACATCTGAGCGAGTTGAGGGTCTTTGCTATTCACCATAATAGCTATAAAGTCATCAGGTCTGACTCTGATTTCATAATTATCTTCTCCTTTTTGTTGATACCCATTTGGAGTATTCTGGAGATAGGAAATATGCTTCTGCGAAGCACAACTTGAAAGCACTATGATGCATAGAAACATCACAGATTTGAAAAATGTTTTAATCATATTATTGTTGTAATTTTTAGAATTTGTATGTAACAAGTAATCCCGCTTTTGTTGGCAAATATTCCGCAGAACCATTTTAAAGAACGATATTAATACTAATGATAAAACAATCCAGTATTTTGGTATTTTTAAGTGCGATTTCATTTAACGAGAAACTATATTTTTCTTGGATCTTTGTTCAGATTTGCTGAATCTATTCTTCTTGTTTGGAAGATAAGTAGCACACCTAAATATAGCTTATGATTTTATCCAAAATACGTTCAGCAGCATTAGCATCACCAAATAATTTGGGAAAAACTACCTTTTTTGATAACAGCTCTTGATAAGCTGTCATAATTTTATCATAATTAGCATCAGTAAGGATTCCTGCACTATGTTCAACAATCTCTACCCATTCAGTCTCTGAACGTAAAATAATACAAGGCTTTTCAAAGAAAAAAGACTCTTTTTGTACCCCTCCAGAATCGGTCATCACCAATGACGCACTTTTTTCTAAGGCTATCATATCTAAAAATGATACGGGTTCTATTATTTTTAACAATTTTGAGTCAATAACTTTACCGTACAGTTCCAATTTGAGATTTTTACTTAACAATTTAGCAGTACGAGGATGCAGTGGTAGAACGACAGTCTTGTTATTTGTTTCTGATATATCTACCAAAGCCCTGAAAATACTGTTTAAACGCTCTATATTATCGGTATTGCTATCTCTATGAATGGTTGCTAATACAAAACCGTTGGGTTTTATATCCAGCGTTGAAAGTATCATACTCTTGCTTTCTGCAATTTGAGCAAAGAAAACACTATTATCATACATTACATCACCACAATTTAACACCTCTCTATTTTTACCATTAGTAAATTGAGCACGAGAAGTCATAAATCCTTCTGCTTTTAAATTTTCCATTGCAATTTGTGTAGGAGCAAAAAGGATAGAAGATAGATGATCACAAGCAATGCGATTAATCTCTTCCGGCATACTCATATTAAATGAGCGTAACCCAGCCTCTATATGAGCAATAGGTATGTGTAGCTTACTCGCAGCAACGGTTCCTGCCAAGGTTGAATTCGTATCCCCATAAACTACCACGCAGTTGGGGTTCTCTTTAATAAATACATTTTCCAGAGCCTCAATCATTTTCGCTGTTTGAGCACCATGACTTCCGGAGCCTACATTTAAGTTGTATTTGGGTTTTGGGATTCCTAATTCATCAAAGAATACTTCAGACATGTTTTGGTCGTAGTGCTGACCTGTATGAACAATAATCTCTTCAACATCGTTACGTTTAGCTACCGCTCGACTAATAGCAGCAGCTTTTATTATCTGAGGACGGGCTCCTATTATAGTTAGTATTTTTATCATTATTTGAATCTGTATTGATAGTCTGGGTTATCTTTCATTATCTTCTTGCTTTCGGGGTAATTTTCTATGAACCAAGTGAAAAATGCAGTGACATCTATTTTGTCAGCCAACATTCTTTTTCTTCGTGATTGGTATATGTCTCTCAAATTCTCTTGCGAAAGCAAATTATTAACAAAACCATATAATTCTTCTGGGTGATTTGGAGAAATTGAATGAGTTAATTCATATTTGTTTTCAAGCTCCTCTAATACTCCTATTTTTCCTGCAAAGCTGTTGAATCTTATAGATGGTACACCTAACATTGCTGCTTCAACAGCCATACTTTGACTGTCCCCAATATATAGCTTGGCAAATGCCATTATATGATGAATATCCAGTGGATTAATATTAAGCCTATATTTTTCAAATTGCGGTTCAAGTTCTCTTTCAGATGTAATGTATATATTGCCATATTTTGAAAGAATATCTATTAGTCTTTGAGCTACTTCAGTAGATATCCCACTCATTCCATCATCATGATGCGCATTTAATTTTGCAAATCTTAGTAGGAAATAGGGTTTATCAGTTGGTATATATTTTTCAACTATTTTAATATCAGGAGTAAATTGATTTGGGTGTAAATATGCTAATTTCTGAAAACCAGCATATTTGATTGACTTTTGTTCCCATTTTTCATTATTACAAGTTATTGGGCTGAGTATTTCAGAAGCAAATGGATAGCTGAGTTTTGCATATAATGGTACTATCTCTGCATCATCTTCATTTACATTAACAACAGGAATATTCATTATTTTACCTATCCATGAATTCTCAACACTTGTTCCAATCAGTAAGCTGGGGCTATTATTAACCACAAAGCGTAATAGTCGAAACGCTCTTTTGATAGTTCCCCACATAATTCCAATTTTACTGTCTTTTCTACCCTCAGCAAGTATATTATGATACTTTAGCCCTTCATTGATAAGCAACTCCTCCAATACATCCTTTTTCTTAATTAAGATCAATACGTCACATCCTTTTTTCTTGAGATTGTTTATTGTATTCTTAAATAAATGAAAATGTGCAGGATGTCCCAAATAAATTAATATTTTCATTCAATGTCTACTTGATTATATTATTATAAATTTCTATGATTTTCTTCGCAACAATCTTATTATCTAAGCCCAAAGCCTCTATCCGTTTGCAACCATTAGTTTGATTGTTGTTTTCTGAAAACTCCAAAGCCTGTTTTATTTTGTCTGCACAATCCTGAGAATCGTAGGAACATATATAACACCCATTAGTATCACCCATCACCCACCTCACATCACCAACATCCGTAGAAACAATCGGTCTACAACACGCCATCGCTTCCTTAATCACTTGTGGAGAACCTTCGGTAAATGATGTCATAAAGAAAACATCGGAAGCATACATCAATTCCATAACTTGAGACCTTGTATAACCTTTTAATTCAACTAGTCTTACTTTCGGTAATAAAGATATTGCTTCCTTTGCCAACTTTGAGTTTTTTACCTGATTGTCAAAGGCTCCAGCAAAGAGTACAAGTTTTTCGGTTTCTGGGAAATGGTATTTTTTGCGAACAATACTCCTTGATAAATTACCATATAAATTCAAATTAATGCCGCATGGTATTAATTCGGAGTTAGATCTTGATTTTACCAAATTCTTCGTTTTCTCGGAAACGAAAATATTGAACTTCGATAAACGAATAGCAATTTGCGACAATTGTTTTACGTTAGGTATATTTATATCACTTCCGTGATAGGTCGTAACTACAGGAATAGATCTTTGAATATTTGCCAAAAGACCACATAACCCATAGTGCGCATGAATTATATCAGGCTTAAATTCTTTAATCTTGGCATTTAATTTTATTATATTTTTCAAATACCCTTTAATGCCTTTACCTATTACTCCAAAATACTCTACGTTAACACCATAAGATTTTATTGCCTCTACTTGTTCTACTACAAATGGTGCAAAATGCCCTGTGTTGCTATTAGCAACGATTAGTATATTCATTTTTAATATTTACTCCAATTATTTACAAATCAAATGCTTATACAAATAGGTAATATCTCTAAATTCTCCATACTTATTATATGTCTTGTTCGAATAGGCAATAAGAAACATCATGAATACCATCAAGGCCGGATCTTGCACAATAGTAGAGTTGTAGAACACAAAATCGAAAAGTATGACACCTCCGAATATATACCTTATGTTTCTGCTATTAGCGTAATGCGTCAAACGAAGTAAATACAGAATAAAAAGAATAAGTCCTACGGCACCAAATGCCATCAAAAACATACCAAACCCGGTCAAAGCACCTCTTGTGCTTATCCCTAAATAATAATCTCTATTTGAATAATCCTCATAATTCGGCGCGAATACATGACCTATCCCAAGTCCTATAAGCCTTGAAAAAGTACTTAAATTATCTCCCGAATAAAAAAAAGTTTGAAACAACAAGGTATTTGCTCCTATACGTCCGGCGCCTACTTCTCGATCTCCCGTAACATCTTTTTTACCAGCAGAATATTCCATCGTATAATTCCATGCATATACAGGGTCGAAACTTCCCCATATCTTCTTTTCTGGATTAAGTGTCGGCGAGAATCGTAATCCTAAATATAGGAATAGTGGCAATAACAGAAGTAGCGGCAATATCCTTTTCATGGATATTGTTTTAGATACAAAAATACCTAATAAAAAAAACAAAATGGGGAATAATAACCAAACAGCCCGTTTCCCTGCCATCCATCCGATAAACAAAAAACCGATAAGAAAAAAAATGGATTTCTTGTTATTGATATTCATGTTCGTATTTAATGCAAACCAGCATAATCCAAGTAACGGTAGCGTAGTTCCAGCACCACCTCCGGCCACCCCCGTTATGCTACCAACCAATCCTTCGTACCATCCTCCGACAAAAACTAACTTAACCACATTCAAAGCGATCTGAATCACTAATATCTCTCCGAACAACCTATTCAATCGATATGCATTGATCGTATGTTTACAAACATGCAATAAGATAGGAAATAGAGCTGCTGGTACTACATATTTATACATCTGAGAAAAGACTAACAACGGGCTTTCTCTATGAACTATCAAATTAACGCAGACGACAAATACAACAAAAGCTCCCAGTGCTATCCACAAAGGGCGTACGGCTTTAATTTCGTTTTTAAAATAGTATTTATAAGGTAGATGGATTGCAAAAATTACCACTGCAATTTTGTATATATTTTGAACCATTTTACCCATATCAGCAAAAAGACCACCCCAGAATAGGATAATAATAAAAATTGCTATCTGATTGCTCTTATATCTTCTTAATAAGAAAATTAAAGTAATCAACACTGCAATATTATATATCAATAAGGTGCTTGCCGACAATCCTCTAATCAACATATTGAAATAATTTACTTTTTATTTTATGGTTCTAATTACACGCATAGGAATACCTCCAACCATCGTGTTGTCAGGAACATCTTTATTTACTACACAGCCAGCAGCAATAACACTGTTATTACCAATGTTCACATTAGGTAGAATAATGACAGCTGCCTCGATTAATACATTATTACCAATAATAATATCTCCCTCCTTATAACAGTTTACATATGCCTCATTTTCTTTGTAGTGATGTGAGTAGGCTATAATGTTACAATGTGGTGCTATTGCAACACCATTTCCGATTATTATCTGACTATTTCCTGCACTCACGAAAGATCCAACGCCAATTAATCCATCATCTCCAAATAATATCTTTCCTTTACCTACAGAAATGACACTATTATGCGATATTTTAAACTTCTTACCAATAAATATCCGTTTAGGATTTCCTGTTATTCTTACACCTGGTTTGATATATGAACCTTTGCCAATATGTCCCATTTGTACTTTAAAATAGCAATAGCGTAATATATCTATTGCCTTACGTGTTGTCTTGTGAATCAGATCTGTCAATCTTAGTATCAGCATCATATATTTATCGTATTTCGTATTTCTCTAAAATTTGATTGGGCCAGAAAAATAACAGGAAGTAATAAAATAGTATATCTCTTGATATTAGCGATTTTAATTGCGTAAATACGCCTATTTTATTTACACTTATCTGTTTTTTTATTTTATACACTAAAACAACTCCATACAAACAGAAAAACCACCAACTAAAATAAGCAACTATAAGGGACCAGAATAACAGAATCGTCGTATATTGCTGTTTCACAAAAGTCGGGATGTAATACTTGTTATTCCAATGCTTGCGGAACAACAATGCGGTATATTTAATATTGGACACATAATCGGTCCTCATCCCATAACTAACCATATGATGCTTAGCTAGAAGTTGATCTTTTCTGAATAGCAACGTTCCTTCTCTTGCCATTCTAAGCCCTAAATCGTAATCTTGGCTTCGTTTCTGCCTTGTATCCATCCCATTGAATCGTACCCAATAGGCTTTTTCGATTAGGAACAGCCCACCGACTATCGCCTCATACCTGCCTCCATCTTGGGAGGGAATACGCTGATTTTTATACAATAGCTCCTGCTTGGTATTATAGACATAATCAATAAATATTCCTGAAATAAAAGGATAAATCATCTCTCGCTCCGATTTGAGGATAGTAGGCAAAAAGCCCGGCTGGATCTCCATATCTCCGTCAATAAAAAAGAGAATATCTCCGTCCGCCTCTTTTGCTCCGATATTACGGGCTACCGCCGCATTGCATTCGCCCGTAATGAGAATGGTCTTAATACAGCGAAAACTTTGAGCCAATTCCACACTTCCATCGGTCGATTGACTGTCTACATACACAATATCGTATTCGGTAATGTGATCGGTATTAATTACATGCAACACAGAATGAAAGCATTGTCTCAAACGCTCACCTTCATTTCGACCTATTATTATAAATGATATCATATCTATTTTAAAAAGGCACGTTCTTTACGCGATAATTTCCGATGCTCCCGAACTTGATGCATCTGTTTAAAAACCGCACGCATCGCGGCAATATTTATTCGTAATAGTGTCATATCCATCGTATAAATAGCTTTTATCAGTTTTCTCAAGAATAGTTGAAAACATTTAAAATATCCCACAATCCAAGAGTGAGTTATATCTTTAATATAGCCAATGTAAACTAACGTTGCTTTATAAATGTCCTTTTTTATATTGGATGTTGTTGTACTCTCTCTATCATGATAAGCTATAATTTTGGGCACAATACCTACTTTATATCCTTTGTTATGGACGCGCTGCAAGTAATCTGTATCTTCTCCATAATGAGGGAATAAGGGGTCAAATCCGCCTACACGTGCTATACACTGCTTCGAAATCAACCAAATCGCAGCATTTGCAAATTCAACAGGTTCAATATCTTTTGAGAATACATCAACCTTATACCTTTTGACGTATATAGCAAATTGCTTTTCAATATCATTTGTCATACTATGATATTGCATGGGGGATAACACCCCATACTGTGGATTCGCACCATGAGCAGCCATTAAATAGTCTATCGTATTCGGTAGAACCCAAGCATCTTGATTTAACAACAACACATAGTCATAATCCTCATCCATAGCTTTTTGTAAACCGATATTATTCGCCTGCCCAAAACCTAAATTTTGACTCTGAATCGATAATATGACCTCCGGAAACTCATTCTGTATGATGAGTACCGTGTCATCGGCTGAATGATTATCGACAATGAGCGTATCGTATTTTTGTATATCTATTGAAGATAAACACTGCCGAATCCATTTGTGCGCATTATAAGTAACGATTATGACTAAGACTTTTGGCATTTCTTGATCTCTTCTAAATATCGACGACCCCATTTTTGACATGGTTCCAAGTGATTCCCTTCAGCCCACTCATTCCATGCATTGATAAATATAAAGTTCTCCTCTTTGCCATATGGCTTAAACTGATCCGATTTTCCCTTATACCATTTACCAAATAGCTGGGGTGTGCTGTTTTTAAATATTGTTGCATTAATACCAACCCTTCTTGAAGAATTATCCCACATCGGACTTACGCCGGGATAACATTTATAATTCTTTGCCTGTTGTGATAAGTCGAAATTAATGAAATCAGAATAGTCTATAACTCGATCTGGTCCATAATAAGTCTTTTTATTTAACTTGCACCAAATTTTTCGTGCTTTCAGAGCGCATCGCTGCAATAAATTGTATTTTATTTTAGTATCATAATAGCGCCTCAGAGATAATGACAACGGCTGAAACTCTATCGAAGCATCAAATCCCACCTTACTTGCTTGTTCTCCCGACCAACCCAATACTCTTTCAAAACAACATAAGTAAAGCTCCAGCCCTTCTTTCTTTGCCTCGCTTCTAAATGTTGTAAGAGTCTCTCTCATATCGGGGAAAAGGTCTGGTTTGTAAAAAACAAACACAGGCTTTCCGTCTACTTTAATATATCTTTCATCCTTAAAATACTTAAGGAGATAGTTTATATGTTTTATGTCGTCATTTTTGGAATATTCTTGTTGCATCAGTACTTGCTTGTCTGAGCCATCCCACGTTCGTGCCCAATTTTCGTTTGCCCAACACAAACAAAATGGGAAGTCTGGCTTTTTCGATTCGAACACCTCCTCAAATGGTCTTTCTAACAATCGCTTCTCATTAAACCAATAGTGGTAATAACAAAATCCATCAATCCCATACTCCTTTGCCAGATTTACCTGTTTTTCTCTTACTTCTGGCAAACGTAAGTCGTAAAAACCCAAGTCTGACGGCAAATGAGGCTGATAGTGGTTCTTAAATCTGGGTTTGGCTTTTACAACATTTGTCCACTCGGTAAAGCCTTCTCCCCACCACCTATTATTTTCTTCTATTGGGTGAAATTGGGGGAGATATATTGCTATCGTTCTCAATCTTTTGTCCATATCTATTATTTAATTATCTTCTTTACAAACCGTTTTACTCTATGTGGTAAATACATTAATACATAGCCAATCTTATAATCTAATGAATTTGCCTTTTTTGCATCTTGACTGACTCGATAATGATTTTGAATTAGTTTATACGCTATATTCGGAAACTTCACGCTATATTCCTCTTTTATCTGACCCGATAGCATCATCTGCACAGATAATCCGAGCTGTATAATTGCAGGAACCATCTTTGAAGGATTAGACGACATATTGTTATCGTGCATTCTATATAGAGCTAAATTTTCAGGACACTCTTGTAATACACCTCCTTTTACGATCGCTTCTATCAAGAAATACCAATCTTCACAAGCGCGTAAATTGTCATTAAACAAAATGCCATTTTTAATTAAGAATTCTTTTTTTAGAAAATAACAAACAGGCGGGAACGAAAACTTTACCCCCCATTTATATAAAAAAGAATTTAAAGAAAAATCATACTTATGTAAATTAAAAGAATTATCATATTGATTGCTTTGCTTTCCGATAAAGTATCGAAACCGAGATATGGAAATATCTAAGTTCGGATTTATCTCAAACTGCTCTAACTGTTTTTCAAATTTAGTAGGTAATATAATATCATCTGCATCTAAGAACTGAAGATACTCCCCGCAAGATATATTCATACCCACATTGCGAGATGCAGACAACCCTTTATTTTGTTGTATATGACATTTTATTCTACTGTCAATTTTACATAATTCATTTATAACCTCTTGTGAATTATCCGTTGACCCATCATTGACAATTATGCACTCCCAATTCGTATAAGACTGATTGATTACAGACTCCACCGTCTCTTTTAAAAAGTCAGCTTGATTATAACAGGGTATAACTACAGTAATTTTAGGATTCATATTACAATTGGGTATTAATACTAAAATGATTGTTTATTTTACTAATACATAATTTATTTGGAGTACAAAGTATCCAATAGAGAATCTGTTATTTTATCTGAGAACTTCGAATAGTCAACTTCCGTAGCCATTAAATCGACTATATCTTTATCAAATCTATACCTAATTAGTTTGGCCGGATTTCCTCCGACAATAGAATATGGTTTAGTTGATTTTACAACCACACTTCCTGCCGCTATTATACTGCCTTTCGCTATTCTCACCCCTGCCATAATTATAGCACCTTGACCAATCCACACGTCATCCTCGATAATTAATGGACCTTTGCTAAAAGATTCTCTTACGTTTTTAAAATAATATTTAAACGGATACGTGGAAAAATTAGAGCAATGATGCATTCCTCCTAAAATAAATGAAACATCCGGAGCAATGGAACAAAAAGAGCCTATAATCAATTGCTCATCATCTGAATCATATGAGTAGACGTGTAAAGAGCCATACGTATAATTTCCAACTTTCACTTTGCTTATAGGGAATGGCAAATCATACACATTGTTCGAAACAGTAGTATAATTATGCTTATTTAGCTTTCTCCACTGCTCTTTTACATCATATACTTTTTGCAGCCTTCGCTCTAAGTCTGTCAAACGTGGAAAAAACAAACTAAAACATTTTGAACCTACTTTTCTTAGAAAATTATTCATATAATGGATTGTTATATTACCCTAACGTATCCTCAATAAATTCGTCGAACGACTGATGGATCGGCTTATTTTGTTCGAAGAACTTTTTAGAGATTCCTCTTAACTGTGTAGAATTAATGCTATTTACAAAATCGGCTGGATAATCTTCGGGTTTTGACATAAAGAGAGGAAATTCTTCTTTAAAATCATATATCGTCGGATTTTGCCCTCTAAAGTCCTTCATATGTTGAGCGTACGCTTTGGCTTCACCATACATTTGCGCCCTTCTCTTTTGATAATACTCGTCAATCGTGCATACCACACGCGCAGGCACTCCTGCAACGACACTATTTGAAGGAACATTTTTTGTTACAAGTGCTCCTGCTCCGATAATACAATTATCTCCAATGGTAACACCTCGCAATATCATAGCTCTCTGAGCTATGAGTATGTTATTTCCGATAGTTACCTTAGACCTACCAGGTATGAAGTCGTTGTATTTATTCCTAAAAACCCAAGAACAAAAGTCGTGTGATAGAATGCTAACCTCAGCAGCAAGAGCAACGTTATCACCAATTTGTATAAGACCTGGAGAACTCGTATCTATCTTGATCGAGTTATGATTATACATTTTGAAGTTCTTCCCAATGATTACGCCTTGACTTCTTAAATAGCTTTCATATCCCTTAGATGTTCTACATTTAAGCTTAACAATCACTTTATTTATTAGACTCATAATCATTATATTTTTGTTTTTTGTGTAATTTTCGATAAGCCGTTTTCATCAGTCGCTTACTTAACTTAAAGTACAGATATAACCCAAGTCGTGGATAGCTAACTAATCCAGTAATTAGCACCTTAACTTTCGTGTAAAAAGAACTCTCTGATGTCCACACTAAATAATTATTCCACCACCGATAATATACCTCATTATAATTAATTGCATCACTATACATTTCACGCCCAAAATTGAGCACTTTCACTCCTTCTATTAAATCGTAGCCTAATTTTCTAAATCGATTCGTTGCGCATCCTTCGTGTCTTCTGCAAAAATCTAAAACCGATAAAATCTCTACAACATCTCCCTTTGATGCAAGATAGCTCCACAACAACCAATCTCCTGCGAGTTTCATTTTTGACCAATCATTTTTCTTAGCTTCGAGATTATCGTAGACTGATTTGCGAAACAAAACCATACTTGCATTAGGAATACCATTCTGCAACATCATATTTTGAGAGATAAAACTCTTACTATCATGATGTATATAATCGCTCTTTGGTAGTAATGGTACCTCCATTATTTTATCCGTAAAATATTGAATTCCTGAAAATGCTAATACTACCTTTGGGTCTTCAAAATGAGGTGTTAGGTATTCTAAAAAGTGTATATCCGCCAGATCATCGCTCTCGGCGATCCAGATAAGTTCTCCTTTGGCATAGGTTATTCCCTTTTTCCACTGCTTGTAGGAGGTTCCTCCGTTTTGCGTATTATAGACAATATGAGTAACCTTGGGATGGTTTCGGTATTGTTCGATCACTTTGCGGCTGTTATCCGTACTGCAATCGTCCAAAATGATCAGCTCGAAATCCTGAAACGTCTGCTCCAAAATGGAATTGATCCGATCGGGCAAATAACGCTCATGATTGTAATTGGGTAAAATTACAGATACCAATGGACTCATTTTACGATTTCATATTTATCAAACCAATCTTCCCTCATAATTGACGATTTGATGATCATGTCTTCACAAAATACATTTCCAAATCCATTTTCATCTGGTGTCACACTGAACGATAAACTGGATTTAGTTGTAGCATAGTTTTTAACATTTCTAATTGCAATATCAAAAACAATCTTATAATCTCCATTGGAAAATCGTAATGGGGGAATTTTATATCGGAAAACATACGTTCCGGGATTCAGTGTTGTCTCCCCCGACCGATCATTATAATCGGTACGTGCTAAGGGATGTCCATATGAACTATTAATATTGAATCCTATAACAAGCGAAGGTATGGTTTGTCCTACCGTAACTGCAAATTCAATAACGATCTCCGAACTGTTATATATAATATCTCCTTCGGCTGGATAAACCTTTGCATAGTGTAAAAACAGTGCCTCTTTATCCCCTTCTCCTAAATCGAATGAAGATTGAACCACTTGATCTGCAACATATGTTGCTATCGTATCCGATATATTACCTGAGAAACAAACGCCTCCTTTATCCAACAAAACACCTGTTGTACAAAGTTGTCTCATACTTAGCATATTATGACTAACGAACAGCACGGTACGTCCTTCTCCTTTACTTACCTCCTGCATCTTGCCGATCGCCTTTTTCTGAAATTCGGCATCTCCGACAGCCAAGACCTCATCGACGACCAGAATCTCCGGATCCAAGTGTGCCGCAATCGCAAATCCGAGGCGCACCGTCATACCGCTTGAATAACGCTTTACAGGCGTATCGATATAACGTTCGCAACCGCTGAAATCGATAATCTCATCTAATTTACGGGTTATTTCCGGTTTTGTCATCCCCATAATAGCTCCGTTCATGTAGATATTCTCTCGTCCCGTCATCTCGGGGTGAAACCCGGTACCAACCTCCAAAAGCGATGCGATACGACCTCTTGCGCAGATCGTTCCGGTTGTCGGAGCGGTAACTTTCGACAAGATCTTAAGCAACGTACTTTTTCCGGCTCCGTTTTTACCGATGATCCCGACCACGTCGCCTTGTTCTACTTTAAAGTCGATGTTTTTTAAGGCCCACACATAGTCCGAATCGGCGGTAGCGCTACGATCGTTTACACTTCCTATTTTCAAATAAGGATCCTCCTTACCCCTGACATTCATCTGAAACCATCGGTTCAGGTCGTGGGACAAGGTTTTGGTACTTACTAACCCTAAGCGGTATTGCTTTGATATATTATTGAATTCTATTGCTGTCATTATTTTCTAATTATTATACTGTATCCATGAAACTTCGCTGTACCCTATTAAATACAACAATACCGATCAACATCAGAATTACCATAAAACCGGCACTATATCCCAACAAGCTCCATGAGAACTCACCGACACCCAATATGCTGTATTTAAAGGCTTCGACAACACCCGTTATCGGATTTAAACTCATAGCCAACAATACATGGGGGTTTTTGATCGTACTAAGCGGATAGATGATAGGGGTTGCATACATCCATAATTGAATGACGAAGGTAAATAAAACCGTCATATCTCGATACTTGGTGGTCATCGATGAGATCAGGATTCCAAACCCCAATGCCAAGCCAGCTAAGATAATAATCAACACAGGGAATAGGAATAAAGTCCAATTGACGGAAAGCGTAAAATCTGTAAATATCAGATAATATGTATAAACAATAAACAACAACAACAATTGGATGCCAAGCCTAATCAGGTTGCTTGTTACGGTAGCCAACGGAACAATCAGCCGTGGAAAGTAGACCTTTCCGAAGATCGCTTGATTGGTTGTGAACGTCGAAGATGTTTTGGTTAAACATTCGGAAAAATACTGCCAACACAAAATGCCGGAAAGATAGAACAATGGTTGTGGCAGACCGTCCGTACTTATTCCTGCAATGCCCCCGAAGACGATCATAAACATAATTGTCGTAAGCAAGGGCTGTATAAAGAACCATGCAGGCCCTAGAATGGTTTGTTTGTATTGCGTAACAATGTCTCGTTTCACAAAGAGTGAATACAGATCTCGGTAACGCCATAATTCGGCGAAATCGATGTCCCACAACTTATTTTGGGGTTTAATTACAGTATCCCATTGTTTATTTGTATCCATAGTTTCAAATTATCCTTTATACATTTCTTGGTAGTACTTTTCATATTCCCCGGATGTGATGTTGTCCATCCATTGCTGGTTTTCCAAGTACCAACGAACCGTTTTTTCGATCCCCTCCTCAAACTGCAACGACGGCTCCCAGCCCAACTCATTCTTTAGTTTGTTCGAATTAATCGCATATCGCAAATCGTGCCCCGCACGGTCTGTGACATAGGCGATCAGCCCCAATGAGTGTCCTTCGGGATTCCCTAAAAGTTTATCTACCGTTTTGATGATCACCTTGATCAGATCGACATTTTTCCACTCGTTAAATCCGCCGATATTATATGTATCGCCGTTTTTCCCCTCATGGAAGATCACATCGATCGCCCTTGCATGATCCACGACATACAACCAGTCGCGCACGTTCTCTCCTTTGCCGTATACCGGAAGTGATTTCCCCTTTCTTATATTGTTGATGAACAAGGGGATCAATTTCTCAGGAAACTGATACGGGCCATAATTGTTCGAGCAATTTGTCACAACGGTCGGCATGCCGTAGGTGTCGGCAAAAGCACGTACAAAGTGGTCTGAACTCGCTTTGGATGCCGAATATGGAGAGTGCGGATCATATGATGTCTCTTCGGTAAAGAACGTACCGTCGAATTGCAAGGTTCCATACACTTCATCGGTTGAGATATGGTAGAAACGTTTTCCCTCGTAATCGCCGTTCCATTGATTCTTTGCTGCTTGCAATAGAGATAGTGTACCCATCACATTTGTCTGAGCAAAAGTAAAAGGGTCTTTAATACTTCGATCTACATGACTCTCTGCTGCAAGATGAATAACTCCGTCGATATTATACTCGGTAAACAACGACATCATTTTCTCAAAATCGCAAATATCAGCTTTTACAAAAGTATAATTTGGAGCATTTTCTACATCTGCGAGATTGGCAAGATTTCCTGCATAAGTTAGTTTATCAACGTTAATGATGTTATAATCCAGATATTTATTTACAAACAGGCGAACAACATGGCTGCCGATAAAGCCAGCTCCGCCAGTTATCATTATATTCCTTTTCATAGTTTTAAAGTTTAGAGATACATATTTTTAGAGAATCTATCCAATATGGAATGGAAAGATTAAACGTGTTTTTGAATTTAGTTTTATCTAATACCGAATAGTGTGGACGAGTAACTTTACATGGAAATTCTTCGGAATGTATAGGATGAATGTCACACTTGTTTCCACTCATTTCACAAATCATTTTAGCAAAATCATACCATGAACAAACACCTTCGTTGCTAAAATGATAGATGCCTTTTTTATCAAGTTGATTAGTGTTTATAATAGTCACGATTGCATTTGCTAAGTCCCCTGCATATGTTGGTGTCCCTATTTGGTCAAAGATAACATTTAGTGAGTCTCGTTCCTTTGTTAGACGTTGCATTGTCTTAACAAAATTGTTACCCCATTGCGAATATAGCCATGATGTGCGAATAATAATGTAGTTACAGCCTGAATCAATCACACTCTGCTCACCATCCAACTTGGTCTTACCATAAACTCCTATTGGTTCGGTAGGATTTTTTTCATTATATGGCAAATGTGCAGCTCCGTTAAAAACATAATCGGTTGAAATATGGACAAGTGTCGCATCAAATTCTTTGGCTATACTTGCAAGATATCTAACAGCTTTATTGTTCAACAAATCTGCTATTTTTTCATCATCCTCCGCTTTATCCACATTGGTATAAGCTGCGCAATTAACTATTACATCTACTTCGTTGTCAGCAACAATTCGCCTAATCTCCGACAAATTTGTAATATCGAGTTCTGCAATATCAGTAAAGATAAACCTATCTTTATTTTTTGTCTTGGCTGCAATTTGCATTTCACGACCTAACTGACCATTTGATCCAGTTACAAGTATGTTTTTACTCATAATAATTCTCCGAATAACTGAATGGTGATTGAAAGTCTTGAAATAAAGTGTTCACCTTGTCTTTATCCGAGAGCAATACATCATTGGGATTAATACCCCAATCTATTCCTAAATTCGAGTCGTTCCATCTAACAGCTCCTTCACTCTCTTTATTATAGAAATTATCACACTTATACTGAAATACGGCCTCATCACTGAGTACCACAAAACCATGCGCAAATCCACGTGGTATAAATAATTGACGGTGATTGTTATCTGACAATTCAACAGCTACATACTCTCCATATGTTGGTGATCCAATTCTAATATCAATCGCCACATCTAACACTTTGCCCCTTACACAACGCACCAATTTACTTTGGGCATACGGTGGTTTCTGAAAGTGTAAGCCTCTCAATACACCGTAGGTTGATTTACTTTGATTGTCTTGCACAAAGAGAGTATTGCAGACTTTTTCTGAGAACTCTCTCTGCGAGAATGATTCATAGAAATATCCTCTGTCATCGTTGAAGATATGTGGTTCTATTATGACAACCCCATTTATATGTGTCTCTATTACTTCCACTATTATTTATCGTATTTAAGTTCGTTAATCACTTTCAAAATATATTGTCCATATTGATTTTTAATCATTGGCTGCGCCAACTTGCGCATTTTCTGCTCATCTATCCAACCTTTTCTGTATGCAATTGCCTCCAGACAGGCAACCTTTAACCCTTGACGTTTCTCGATCACCTCAATGAAAGTAGACGCTTCACTCAAAGAATCATGCGTTCCGGTATCAAGCCACGCAAAGCCACGCCCAAGTTTTTGTACTTTTAGTTCACTATTATTTAGAAACACCTGATTAACAGTTGTTATTTCAAGCTCACCTCGGCCTGATGGTTTAATAGTTTTTGCCACATCAACAACCTTGTTAGGATAAAAGTATAGCCCTACGACAGCGTAATTTGACTTGGGTGCAGACGGTTTCTCTTCGATTGATAAACAATTTCCATCTATATCAAATTCAGCTACTCCATAACGTTCAGGATCAGAAACCCAATAGCCAAAAACGGTAGCATTGCTATTATTCTCTGCTTCATACACGGATTCTAACAGAGCCTTTGAAAATCCGCTGCCATAGAATATATTATCCCCTAATACCAGACAAACCGATTCATCTCCGATAAACTTTTCTCCAATAATAAAGGCTTGTGCTAATCCATCTGGACTGGGCTGTTCTGCGAAAGAAAACCTCACTCCATAATTGGACCCGTCGCCCAATAATCGTTTAAAAGATGGTAAATCATCAGGAGTAGAAATAATCAGAATATCTCGAATACCTGCCAACATCAGAACTGATATTGGATAATAAATCATTGGTTTGTCATATACGGGAAGCATTTGTTTGCTTACCCCCTTTGTAATTGGGTACAATCTTGTGCCTGACCCACCAGCTAATACTATTCCTTTCATAAAAATATTTCACTAATTATTTACTTCGTTTTCCCTTAAATGCTATATTGACAAAAGTCTTAAAAAAGTAGCGACAGTCTGTGTAGAAGGGTCGCTTCAAATAGGATTTTATATAGCGTATTTCACTTTCTTGTATCTCTTCCAACGTCTCGGGCAGGTCGGCATAAAACGGTGGAAATAAACCTGGCTTTACTTTGGTTCGTAACTCTTGCAATTCCTTTGAGTATAGACTGAAATAGTGGTTACTCAGTGGGCGGACACCCACAAACTTCATCTCTCCTTTGATCCAATTTATGAGCATAGGCAACTCATCGAGCCATGTTTTGCGCAGGAATCTACCTAATGGACTTACCCGATAATCATCGGATATTTTACCGCCTTTAGCCAACCCTAATTGCTTGTAGATATATGGTTGTATGTATTCGGAATACGAATACATGGTTCTGAGCTTATATACACCAAACTCTTTACCGTCCTTGCCAATTCGTTGTAAACGAATAAATGGTCCGGTATTTGGTTTTGAGTCACGTATGGGTTCTTTTACCTTTTGTGCTATCACATACAATCGCCCGCGTGTAATATTCTCATATATTACCTCAAATCCTGCTCGATACAGCTTTCCGAGAACCTCTACTCTATTTAAAACTCGTCTTTTCCCTTGGGTGATTTTAAAATATATCCCTTTTGTGATAGTTAACTTGGGGAAAACCCGATTAAAGATATAATCAAAAAACAGAAATATCTGGCGTATCCCTATTGGTGTACTTTTGCACATTCTCTCTTTTCTGATCGATGTCGTTTCACACTGACACACAAGGTAACCATTATCTGCCAATGAATAGTTGATGTAAGAAAAAAAAGTATTGCAGTGTTCTATGTCATTTAATGTTCTTGATGCAAGAACTATTTTAGGTAATTTAGTTTTATGACTTAAAATAGATTCCGGATTAGTTGAATCGAGAAGAATTATATTTGAAGATTTATTTTTGCTTGCAAATAATTCGAGCATTTCATCATCAGATGTATCACATTCAACTGTGGAGATTAAATTTTGTATATCGTTATCTATTTCACAAGCAGCTACATCAAAATCATTTTTTATATGTTTTCGTTCTTCGGAGTCTGTAATAACTGGTGGTTCATAAAAATAGGGTATCTTCTTGAAAACAATATTACGTATAGACAGATAGAGTAAACACTCCATTATAATAATTACCCCCGAAGCGTAAATGATAGAGTTATCATACTCATAGCCAGGAACGAATAACTTATATGTTTTATAAATAAAGAAGCATGACAATAAACCTATTAGTATAATACCAGAGTAGGCATATCTTATTCGTTTATACTCTCGGAATTTAAGTTTTCCAGAAACAACACCTATTGCAACCCATATTACGGCAGAGAGTACAAGCCAATACCACCGGGGCAAATCAACGAAATATCTTACAATCCAGAAACAGAAGAGAGCGAGTAATAAATCGAATATAATTATGACTATTTGCTCTCTATTGAATTTATTCATAGGATAGTTTAATTACATCGCAGATCTTAATCACATCCTCCTCGCTCATATAAGGGTGAAGAGGCAAAGACAAAACTCTTTGGCAAAGAGAGGTCGCATTAGGGCAGAAATCAGCCGGATAATCATTACCTGCAAAAGCACTCTGGCTATGCATAGGTGTGGGATAATAGACCATTGACGGGACACCGGCCTCCTTTAATTTCTGCTGCAGATTATCTCGTTGTTCTTTGTTAGTGAGCTTTATTGTATATTGAGCCCAACTGGAATAGTAGCTATCAGGTATAACGGGAGTCGCGACAATGCCTTGAAGTAATTCGGTATATTTTGCTGCTACTCTATTAATGTCTTCAAGTTCATACTCTCTAAAAGCCTTAAATTTGACCTTTAAAATTGCTGCTTGTACTGAATCAAGTCGAGAATTTACTCCAATTCTAACATTATCATATTTGAAACTTCCTTTGCCATGTACCTTGAATGACTGTATAAGTGCAGCCCATTGGTCGTTGTTCGTAAAAATCGCACCACCATCGCCATAACACCCCAACGGTTTTGCAGGGAAAAAAGAGGTGGTAGATATATCTCCGAAACTGCAAGCCAGTCTGCCATCGATAGATCCACCAAATCCTTGTGCGCCGTCCTCAAGAATCAGCAATCCATATCTTTCGGCAATCTCTCTTATTGCCGGATAGTTTGCAGGAAGCCCATACAAATCTACTGCAATAATCACTTTGGGTGTAAGTTTTCCTTCTGCTACGACACGCTGAATTTTTTGTTCCAAGTCGGTGTAAGATATATTGAACGTATCCTCTTCCACATCAACAAATATAGGGGTGGCTCCCTCAAAAGCTACCACCTCTGCGGATGCGAAAAAAGTAAAGTCCGGAACGAATACGGCATCACCTTCCTTAATGCCCCAAGCCATTAGAGCAAGCGAAAGAGCATCCGTCCCATTAGCACAAGAGATGCAATGTTTTACGCCCACATACTCGGCTAATCGAGTTTCAAGTTCCGAGACATGTTTCCCTCCGATATAGCCTCCAGATGAAGCAACCTCAATCATTGCCTCATCAATCTCCTTTTTTAATATCTGATATTGTTTTTTTAAATCTCTAAACTCCATATCTCTATAATTTCTTTAGATCTTCACCCTCCAAGGTATAACTCCTACCACAGGAGCAACTTAACTTCTCCGATAATCTATTTCCACACTCACAAACCCAACCGATTTGTTTAGCCGGTACTCCAGCCATAAGTGCATAATCTTTCACATCTTTTGTAACCACAGCTCCGGCGGCAATCAGTGCTGAACGCCCCACGGTGTGTCCACAAACAACAGTACAATTAGCTCCGAGAGATGCACCTTCTTTTATCAATGTTTTGGAGTAAACCCCGCCAACAGGAAAATGGGCGCGGGGGGTTGTTACATTGGTAAATACACACGATGGTCCACAAAATACATTATCCTCAACCTCAACACCTTCATAGATTGAGACATTATTTTGTATACGAACATTATTGCCAATTTTTACGTTATTTCCTATATTGACATTCTGTCCTAACGAACATTTCTCACCAAGAACTGCACCTGTCTGAACATGACAAAAGTGCCATATCTTCGTACCTTTTCCTATGTATACATTATCATCTACGTATGATGACTGATGAACAAAATACTCCATACTACAACAGTTCGATATTATCGCGCTTTATGACCTTTGACATAACATTTTTAGTGTCGAAAATCGCAATGGCGTTTTGTTGTACAAAGTCGTAATCAACCTTAGAATGAGCGGATAATACAATTACCAAATCAGAACCCTTGATTAAATCAGACGTTAATTCCACCTCGCCCCTAAATTTTTTTCCTTTGTATTTATACTCAGCAACATATGGGTCGTAATATTTCACTTTGCACCCTTTTTCTTTCATTATTTCAATCACTCTCAACGCTGGTGATTCACGATAATCATCAATATCTTGTTTATAACTAACTCCAAGAGCCAAAATATTTGCTCCGTTAAGAGATTTATGATATCTGTTAAGAATCTGAGAGGAACGTTCTACGGTATATTCTGGCATTTTGTCATTTACCATCATAGATGATTCGATCATAGAGGTATGAAAACCGTATTCCCTTGCTTTCCAACTTAAGTAGTATGGGTCTAAGGGTATGCAGTGACCTCCCAAGCCAGGACCGGGATAGAACGGAGTGAATCCGAAAGGTTTTGTTTTCGCAGCTTCAATAACCTCCCACAGGTTAATGTTCATCTTATTACAAAGAATAGCTAACTCATTGATAAGACCAATGTTAATATTTCGATAGGTATTCTCCAATATTTTGGTCATCTCTGCCACGGCAGGAGATGATACGGAATGAACATTATCTTCCAATACGGCAGCATACATTGCTGAAATTACCTCTTTAGCATCTTCGCCGATAGCTCCAACAACTTTAGGTGTATTCTTCGTTTTATAAATTGCATTCCCCGGATCTACTCGTTCAGGTGAAAAACCCAAATAAAAATCTTCTCCACATTTCAATCCTGAGCCATTCTCAAGAATCGGTTTTATTAATTCTTCAGTCGTCCCCGGATATGTCGTAGACTCAAGAACAACCATTGTCCCTTTGGTTAAATGTCCGGCTATTGCTTCGGCTGAGCTTTTAACATAGCTTAAATCAGGCTGTTGATGTGTATCCAAAGGCGTAGGGACACAGATGGCAACAAAATCAACATCCTTAATGAATGAAAAATCTGTGGTTGCAGAGAGCATACCTTGTTCAACCATTGTTGTAAGGTCTTTATCCACTATATCACCAATATAGTTCTTCCCTTGATTGACTTTATCTACCTTTTCAGCTTGGACATCAAACCCGATAGTCTTAAAGCCCGCCTTCGATTTCTCTACAGCTAAAGGCAACCCGACATATCCCAATCCAACTACGCCAACAATGATTTCCTTATTGGAAATCTTTTTTAATAAATTTTCTTTCATATTTGTGATTTTAATACTTTATACATTAGCTCTATCGGATGGTATGCATTCCTGCCAGTACCATCCTTTATTTGGTGACGACAACTGGTTCCCGGTGCTGAAATTATGTAATCTTCACTCTTGCGTATTTCAGGGAAAAGCGTTGTTTCGCCTATTTGCATAGACAACTTATAGTGTTCTTTTTCATAGCCAAAAGAGCCAGCCATACCACAACAACCAGAAGGAATAATCTCTACCGTATAATTTGGGGGTAGAGACAACATAACCTGTGAAGGTTCAATGGAAGCGAGAGATTTTTGATGACAATGACCGTGTAATTTTATTTTTGCGACATCCGCCTTAAATTGCGAAGCTGTGATGTTTCCTTTTTCAATTTCCCGAACTATGAATTCATCGTATAGTAGTACATTTTCAGATAGAGATTTTGCGCTCTCTTTTAGTTCAATATCAACTAAGTCCAAATACTCATCTCTAAATGAAAGGAGGGAGGATGGCTCAATTCCCACAAGAGGAGTCTCTTCCGAAATAATATCTTTAAGTAGATTTACATTTGTTTCTGCTTGTTTTTTTGCCTGTTTTAATAGTCCTTTGGATAATGCAGCTCGTCCGCTATCGGTGTGCTTGGGAATCTCGACTTGATACCCCAACCCATTTAGTAAATTGATAAATGCTATCCCGATTTCAACATCCATATAGTTGGTAAACTCGTCAGCAAAGAGATATAAGCGTCCTTTGGGATTTTCTATCTGTCTATAATGACCTTTATACCATTGTCTAAGTGTTGTTTTGTACAATTTGGGTATAGAACGCTTCTGAGCAAAACCAATACTTTTTTTCAGTAACGATGATAGATACTTATTTCCAACTAATGCATTGTATACTAAAGGTATACACGAAAACGTATGATTTATCTTTGTAATATTCGCTATAAGGTTAGTTCTTAAAGGAACATGGTGCTTGTCATAATAGTGTTGTAGAAACTCAGCCTTGTATCGTGTCATATCAACATTTGACGGACATTCGCTTTTACATCCCTTACAACTAACACAATCATCAAGGATCTCTATAATATCTTTGTTACTAAAAAAATCCTTACCGTTAGCGTTTAGAATACCTTCACGAAGCATATTAGCTCGCGCACGTGTGGTGTATTTCTCATCTTTTGTCGCCCGAAACGTAGGACACATAACTCCTGCGAAAAGTTCTGATTTACGGCAATCTCCCGATCCGTTGCACTGTTCTATGGCTCTTATATATCCTCCGTGTTTCGTAAAGTCAAAATAAGTTTTGATATTCAAAGGAGTCTCTACATAGCGTAAAGATTCATCCATTGGAGGTGTGTCAACTATTTTTCCTCTATTGAATATATTTTGACTATCCCAAACGTACTTAATCTCTCTCATTAAAGAATAGACCTTTTCACCGAGAAGCAAAGGAATAAATTCACCTCTTAATCTGCCGTCACCATGCTCGCCACTGATGCTACCTCTGTATTTTTTTACAAGCAGCGTACAATCCGTTGCGACTTTTCTGAATAGCTTTTTATCTTTTTCATCTTTTAGATTGAGAATAGGACGTAGGTGCAGCTCACCGGTACTGATATGAGCATGATATACGCAACTCAATCCATAGCCGTCCATCATCGCTTTAAAATCTGCTATATATTCAGGAAGTCTAATTGGTACAACAGCAGTGTCTTCAACAACCGATACAGGTTTTGCATCTCCAATCATGCCTGATAACAAACCGAGTCCGGCTTTCCTTAAAGCCCAAACCTTTGATATCTCATCTCCATATAGGATAGGATAGAGATATCCCATTGATTTATTCTGCAACGCAGAGATAATCAGGTTTGCTTTGTGTTTCAGAATTTCATTAGAATCCTCAGCGAGTTCAATAATAAGTACCGCTTTAGGTTCTCCATGAATAAAAAATCGATTTTTGTTTTGAGCTATATTATTTTTGCTTAACTCCAAAATTTTTCCATCGATCAACTCTATTGCAACAGGGTTATATTCTAATGCTACCAAATTTGCCAAGAACGACTCCTCTAAAGAATGACAATGCATAGCAATGACTGCTTTGTGCTTAGGAGGTAGAGGCTCTAAATTGAGTTTCAGATCTTTGATAATAGCCAGTGTTCCCTCTGAGCCCGCTAATAATTTACATAAATTGAAATCCTCTTCAATCTCATTGTTGAAATAGGAGGTATAAAGCAATTCATCTAATGCGTAACCTGTGTTTCGCCTTGTTAACGTTAGGTCTGGGTAGTTCTTGATTATCTCTTTTCTATTTTGTTCATCAGATAAAATAGAGATAATAGTTTTATAAATATCGCCCTCTAAGGTTTTAAGATTGCACTTAGCATCGACTTCATTGCGAGTTAAAGGTTTTAATAAAACTTCACTTCCATCACTTAATATAACTGTTGCCTCTAAAAGGTGCTTTCTCGTACTGCCATAGACCAAAGAGTGTGAACCGCACGAGTTGTTTCCGACCATGCCGCCAAGACAGCACCTATTTGATGTCGATGTTTCCGGAGCGAAGAACAATCCATAGGGCTTACAATATAGGTTTAACTCGTCGAGCACAACTCCCGGTTCTACACGTACCCAACGACCTTCTGGGTTGATCTCAAGGATATGATTTAAATATTTTGACGTATCAACGACCAATCCATCACCCACGACCTGTCCTGCAAGTGAGGTCCCTGCTGTACGAGGAATAATAGATATTCCTCTATCCTTGACATAAGATACAATGCGCTTTATGTCACCAGCACCTTTAGGGTAAGCAACACCTAAAGGTTTCTGGCTATAAGCCGATGCATCTGTCGAATAGATACTTTTGTGGATGGAGTCGAAATATACATCTCCATCGATTTTTAAATCTACCACCCGAATGGATGTTTAGTTAATGAGAGTTTTGCCAAAGGATGATAATCGCCCTTTAATCCGATAGGGGTGGAATTTCTGATATCCGATACAATCTGAATGCACCTCTTTGCCTCTGAAATTCTAAACCCATCACCGTTTAATATATGTTGATAGCTTTTGGTGTGAAGTTCTGTGAAACCTTCACTGAACTCGAATTCTTCTCCGTTGATCGTAATTGTCCGATATGTTCTCTTTTCTCCCTGTATTGCATTTGCGGGAAGATGATCCGCATTGATGCTTAAGAAGTATCTCACCCTTGCTTTTTCCAACTCTAAATATCCTGCAACTCTGTCGTGAGACATAACGTGAACGATGTTTTCTTTTACATCGCCGAAAATCCAAGTAAGCATATCATAGAAGTGTACGCCTATATTTGTTGCAACTCCACCACTTTTATGAACATCCCCTTTCCATGAAGTGTAATACCAATTTCCACGAGAGGTTATGTATGTTAAGTCTATGTCATACATTTTATCCTTCGGACCTTCTTCTATTTTCTTTTTTAATGCAACGATAGAGTCGTGAAGGCGAAGTTGAAGAATATTGAAAGCCTTGCCACCAGTTTCTTTCTCTATCTCCATTAAGGCATCTATGTTGTAAGGATTAAGAACTACTGGTTTTTCACAAATAACATTTGCACCGATACGTAACCCATAACGAATAAAAGCATCGTGCGTATAATTGGGAGTGCATATTGATACCCAGTCAATATGTTTTTTACTATTCCTAATCTTACTACAATATCTGTCAAATTGTTCGTTTTCGGTAAAGAAGGAACATTCAGGGAAGAAACTATCCATAATCCCTACACTATCAAACTTATCATAAGCCGCGACAAGCGTATTGCCTGTATCTTTTATGGCTCTTAGGTGTCTTGGAGCAATATATCCTCCTGCTCCTATTAACGCAAAATTTTTCATTATTTATTTTTATAAGTATAATCTCGTTAAATTCAATTCTTTTTTCGGTAAAGGGTATCTATTTCATATCCAAACATATTCATCTTATCTCTATGCCAGATATGGTATGGGACAGTCGGAGTCTTCTGATAATAAAGTTCTTTGTAATTTGAATAATCACGATGGAAAATATGGTTTCTGCCATATTTTATTAATTCATCGTCAGAGATACACGTCATTACAATTGGAAATGGATATTCGACATGCTTAGCAATGAATACTTCTTTCTCTGGAAAGAGTTGACAAAGCAGATAGGCCGATTTTTCGAATGCCGACCAATATTCTCCTGTTCCATATAGACAAATACTATTTCCATTTTTGTGCTCCTTGCGAACAATTTGTAATAGTCGAGAACTCATAAATCTCATCAGACGAATGCCCGAAGGTTCATTTGCCGTTTGATTGTTTTTCATACATCTGTATCTATGACACTTACAAAAATTCTATCATATCTGGACTTACCTCCACACCCACTGAAAAGAAATTAGGCAGTTGCACCAACAGGCGCTTCACTTTCGACCCTCGAACAGTCAATAAAAAACCCTCGTAACCATTAAGATAACCTCCGATGATACGAATTGAACGCTTGCACATTTCTGAAGAAATTTCTTCTGGCATATAATATTTCGGGGTGCTCGATGCTTTAACCGCATGTATAAATCGTTCCATATCCAAATCATTTACCATCATTGGATTGCGATAATTAGCACCTTTACAATAGCGATATTGAATAGTCGGTGTTTTTTCGACTATGGGATCAATAACTTCTCTGGAGGCATGCACAAAAAGAAGATCTGATATAAATGGGGTTAGCGTCCAATTTTGACGTGTACCCCAAGGAAAGCCGCCACAAGGCGGTTCCC
>OGPA01000754.1_pt1 | contig 30512 bp, 35 predicted proteins | sample 1552841 | NCBI WGS metagenome assembly OGPA01 (sample SAMEA2579916, study PRJEB22360) | human gut metagenome | reverse complement strand
CAGATACGGTAGCCAATGCAAATTACCGTGGTGCAGATGTGGACTGGTATGTAAAGGCAGACGATATTGTTTTGAAGAACAAAGGCACTCATGCCGGAAATCCACAGAACAATGCTCCACAGCAACCGCCGAAGAAATAAGAGGTGTTAGCGTATGACGTGGAAAAAGAAAGGTAACAGGATTCGTGCCAGTGACAAATCGCTGGTCTATCACTTCTGTATCGGTTGGCTGTTGCTCCTGTTCGTTGCGGTGTTCCTGCTACTGAATCTGCGACAGCTCCTTGTTATAGACTGGAAAGATTTTAACCTGCTCCATGCCGGAATTACTTGGACTGCCTACAATTCCATTACGGTTCTGATAGCGACTGGTGTTTGTGCATTGGTCGCTTTTCTCTACTACCGTTACGGATATGACCGTATCAAGCGGTTGCTACACAGACAAAAGCTGGCTCGCATGGTGCTGGAAAATAAATGGTATGAAGCGGAAAACACCAAAGACAGCGGTTTTTTCACTGACCTGCAAAGCAGATCAAGAGAAAAAATCGTGTGGTTTCCGAAAATCTACTACCAGATGGACAAAGGATTGCTCCATATCCTGTGTGAAATCACAATGGGAAAATATCAAGAACAGCTCCTGTCCTTAGAGGATAAACTGGAATCGGGGCTGTACTGTGAGCTGACCGACAAGACACTGCATGACGGCTATATCGAATATACCCTGCTCTATGATATGATAGCGAACCGTATTTCGATTGATGAAGTGATTGCCGAAAACGGCGGTCTGCGGTTAATGAAAAATCTGGTGTGGGAATATGATTCACTTCCCCATGCCCTTATCTGCGGTGGTACAGGTGGTGGAAAGACCTATTTTCTGCTGACCATCATTGAAGCCCTGCTTAAAACCAATGCGGATTTATATATTCTTGACCCGAAGAACGCTGACCTTGCAGACTTGGGAACAGTCATGGGAAATGTCTACCACACGAAAGACGATATGATTGACTGCGTCAATGCCTTTTATGAGGGCATGGTCACACGCTCGGAAGAAATGAAACTGCACCCGAACTACCGCACAGGAGAAAACTATGCCTATCTGGGGCTTGCTCCACAGTTCCTTATCTTTGATGAATATGTGGCGTTCTTGGAAATGCTCACGACAAAGGAAAGCACTGCACTGTTAAGCCAGCTAAAGAAAATTGTCATGCTCGGCAGACAGGCTGGATACTTTCTGATTGTGGCTTGCCAGCGTCCAGACGCAAAGTATTTCGGGGACGGTATCAGAGATAACTTTAACTTCCGTGTGGGGCTTGGTCGCATGAGTGAACTCGGCTACGGTATGCTCTTTGGAAGTGATGTGAAAAAGCAGTTTTTCCAGAAGCGAATCAAAGGGCGTGGATACTGTGATGTGGGAACAAGCGTTATATCGGAATTTTACACTCCCCTTGTACCCAAAAGCTATGATTTCTTAGGTACGATTGGGGAACTTGCAGAAAGGAGAACAGAAAAAAAGGCTCTGGAACAATCCGAAGCCTTACTTTAATTTCAAGATGTCATTAGGTGTGCAGTCCAGATATTCACACAACTTTGCTAAGATGGAGAAGTCGATTCTGGTTACTTTATTTTTGCAGTAATTGTTGAGCTGTGTCCTCTGTAAATTACAGGCTTCACAGACTTTGTTTTTACTGATATTCTTTTCTTTGAGAAGATTTTCTAAATCCATGTATACTGTCATTTTTGTTTACCTCGTCTTTTAATCAAATTATAAATATAGCTGTATTGAAAAATAAGCTGTTTTGCTCTACACTTGTACTGTAATACAGGTGTACGGAGGAAATTAAAATGATAAGAAAACGGACAATAATTATAGCAATCACTATACTTCTGCTCTTGGCAGGAAGCCTGTCTTACCTGCAATGGGGACGGCAGATGGACGTATCTTCTTCGTCCGGCTCTGGCTCTGATAACCATTATGAGCTACGGGTATCGGTCATACTCAACACTCTGGTCGTGACCGATCAACAGAAATGTACGGAACAGATATTTGAAAAATGCAGGGACAATTCTTTTCACAGTGTCCGTTTCAGTTATGATATTCAGATTCCCCACGCACTTTCTGTTACGGTCTATAAGAACCAAAAAGACGCTGAATCCGGCAACTCGGCATTTCGCTTTTCCTATCAGCAGGAAAACCAGATAGACGGTTCATACAATATTGTGGACAATCCAGAAAAATTTATTCTGGAAATGGAATGATTGCACACATAAGGCAGGACGGACAGGTGGCGTGCGAAGCGAAAGCCACAGGTACGGACTAGCCTTGCTGGTGTGGCGGTAGCCACGCCAGCATATATCAAGCCCCTCGGTATCTAACAGAGGGGCACAAATCACAAGGAAACATACACAAAAGTTACCGATTCTTGGCTGAAATCAAGCGTTTGGTAGCTTTTTTTACTGCTGTGACATCGGATAAAAAATGTCACAGTTTTTTCGTAAAGGGGGTATCGCACTGAATGATACAGAGTGGATACAGGATTTTGCAGACAGGCGTTTGCAGTACGGTGTATCCCAGACGAAACTTGCGGTCATGGCTGGAATCAGCCGTGAACATTTAAGCCGTATCGAATCCGGCAAGGTGGCGGTCACAGAAGAAATGAAAGTGAAACTTTTGGAAGCTCTGGAAAAATTCAATCCAGAAGCACCGCTTACCATGCTGTTTGATTATGTGAGGATACGGTTTCCGACACTGGATATTGGACACATCATCAAAGATATTTTACAGCTCAATATTCAGTACATGATACATGAGGACTTCGGGCATTACAGTTATACAGAACACTACTACATCGGAGATATTTTCGTATATACTTCTCCCGATGAAGAAAAAGGTGTCCTGCTGGAACTGAAAGGAAAAGGCTGTCGCCAGTTTGAAAGTTATCTGCTGGCACAGGAACGGAGCTGGTATGATTTCCTTATGGACGCTCTGGTGGACGGTGGTGTGATGAAACGCCTTGACCTTGCCATCAATGACCATACGGGAATGTTAGATATTCCAGAACTGACCGAAAAATGCCGGAATGAGGAATGTGTATCGGTGTTCCGTTCCTTTAAGTCCTATGCTTCCGGCGAACTGGTCAAGCATGAGGAACAGGACAAGGCTGGTATGGGGTATACGCTTTATATCGGCTCATTGAAAAGTGAGGTGTACTTCTGTGTTTATGAAAAAAGCTATGAGCAGTACATCAAACTTGGGATTCCCATTGAGGAAGCACCGATAAAAAACAGATTTGAAATACGGTTGAAAAATGAACGTGCTTATTATGCTGTCCGTGACCTGCTGACTTACTATGACGCTGAACGGACGGCATTTTCTATTATCAACCGTTATGTACGCTTTGTGGATAAGGAAGCAGACAAGAAACGGAGCGACTGGAAATTATCTGTCCGCTGGGCGTGGTTCATCGGGGAAAACAGAGAGCCGTTAAAGCTCACGACCAAACCCGAACCCTACACACTGGACAGAACTCTACGCTGGATTCAACGGCAGGTTGACCCGACACTCAAAATGCTGGAAACAATCACAGCGAAAACAGGGATTGATTATCTGAAAGAAATCCGTAAATCCACGAAACTGACGGAAAAGCACTACAAGATAATCGAACAACAGACCACATCTACCGAAGATGTGATTTTAGAAAAGGAGAATTGAAAAATGCAACGATTATTATTTGACTTCCTGCTCTTCTCTTTAGGTGGAACAGTTGGCGTGATTGCCATGTGTATTTTACAGGCTGGCAGACAGTCTGACCGAAAAATGATGGAACTGAAAGGAGAAAAGAAAGTATGAATTTTGGACAGAACCTTTATAACTGGTTTTTAAGCAACGCACAGAGCCTTGTGCTGATGGCGATTGTTGTTATCGGAATCTACTTGGGATTCAAGCGTGAGTTTTCCAAACTTATCGGATTCTTGGTAGTTGCCTTAGTAGCCGTTGGTCTTGTATTCAATGCGTCCGGCGTAAAAGACGTATTGTTACAGTTATTCAATAAGATTATTGGAGCGTAAAATTAAGAATCCCACATTTTGAACACAAACTTGTGGTAATATACTAATATCATTAAAATGTTTAAAGGAGATTCTTATTATGGTTAGATACAGTATTGAAATCGGACAGAAAGAACAAGATATTTTAAAAGAAATCGTTTTAGCCAGTGATAAAAATGTAAAGAAACGTAAATTTGCAACAGGGTTATCGTCTGTGATGGCTGTCATAATGTTAATATACACGATTCTTTGCTTTATGAATAGTCGTATTGGCTATGGTATTATTGGATTATTATTTTCAGTTTTCTTTATCTGGATTATCATAAACGGAGCTAACACATTTCAGAAAAAAGTAATAAATATTGTTCATTCAAAGATGGATAATAAACTGACTTCGGGAAAACGTGAATATTGTTTTGATACCGATGGAGTTGCAGTTAGTTCTGATATTGGTAACGGGACTAATCATTGGAACGCCTTTAAATGTTGGGGGATTTTCAGAAATTACATATATATCAGAACAATAAAAAATGAAATGGTTCTTGTTAATCAAAATGATTTGTCTGAAAATGATGTAAAAGAGTTAAAATCCCTTTTGAGTCAGAATTTAAAAGAAGAAACGCTTTAATATTGTTTTAGAGTTAAGCAGTCTTTCAGTTATGATCGACTGCTTTTTTCATACTCAAAATTAGAAGAAAGGACTGAATTACGATGGAAGAATGTAGCGTATTGATTGAAACGACCAAATCAGCAGAGGATAAAACCTCTCGCTGGTTTGATTTACCCATTGATTATGAGCTGTTCCGTGACCTGCTCGGTGTGGAAGCTGACAGCAAAGACTATCAAATCACAGATATGAAGCTCCCCTTTGCTGGCGATATTGTAAGGACAACTTCTGTCAGACGATTAAACAAGCTATACTTTGCTTACACGGATTTATCGCCAGAAGTTCAGCAGGCATACAAAGAGTTGATTCCTTATTGTGGCGGTGTAGAGGATTTATTGCAGGAATCCGAAGAATTTTTGTTTTATCCAGAGTGTCACAACATCATGGACGTTGCCCGTTACCGCTTGGAGCATAACATTGAATTTTCTGCTCTTTCCGAAAAAGGAAAGAAATATTTTAATCTGGAAGCCTACGCCCATGAACTGGAAGAAAAAGGACGTTATGCTCTCTGCAACAACGGTATGTTCAAACTTTGACAGGTGGTATTGCTTATGGCAGAAATGAAAGTATTTGTTATCAATCTTGATGAACAGGAAAAAGATACAGGCTGTGCGTGGTTTACACTTCCCTGCAACATAGAAGCATTAAAACAATCCATTGGTTTACCGCCGGACAGTGACCGTTATCTTATCAGTGATTATGATTTTCCTTTTGAAATCCTGCAAGATACAGACCTCGACTTGCTAAATAATGTCTGCCTTGCAATTTCAGAGAGTGAAATCCCACCCGAAGATATACCTGCAATTCAAAGAGAATGGTTTTCAAACCTGCAAGAGCTGGAAGCCGGACTTTGCAATATTACATACCATCGGAACTGTTCAGATATGGAAGAAACATCAGAACATTTCCTGTGTGTGCATGGCAGATTTTATGAATACAATGAGTGAAAGGAAGTGACCGTTTATGATTGATGATATGCAAGTCTATATAGCCAATCTTGGCAAGTACAATGAGGGAGAACTGGTCGGGGACTGGTTCTCTTTTCCGTTGGACGAAGAAGTGATTGCAGAACGTATCGGCTTAAATGCAGAGTACGAAGAATACGCAATCCATGATACGGACAACTTCCCGATGGAGATTAGCGAATACATTTCCATCGAAGAACTGAACCGTATCTATGAGCAGTTGGAAGAATTACCGGATTACCTGCTGGACGACTTGGACAGTTTTATATCCTGCTATGGAAGTCTGGAAGAACTGGTGGAACATAAGGACGACATCATTCTGTATTCCGGCTGTGAAACGATGACCGATTTAGCCTACTATCTGATTGATGAAGAACAGATACTCGGAGAAATCCCGTCCTCTTTACAGAACTATATCGACTATGAAGCCTACGGGCGTGACCTCGATATAGAGGGGACATTTATTGCAACAAACGCTGGTATCTGTGAGGTACTGCGTTAAGGGCTGGCAGATCAGCACCGCCACTGGTGCTACTGTCAGCTTTTCTCTTGGGGGCAGTCTGGAAAATCCGGCTGTCCCTGTTGTTAGGAAAATGAAGAAAGGAGCATTTACAAGTGAAGAAAATCCGAAGTTATACAAGTATCTGGAACGTGGAAAAGGTACTGTATGCCATCAATGATGTAAACCTGCCATTCCCCGTGACCTTTACCCAGATTACATGGTTTGTACTGACGGAATTTATCATCATTCTGTTTGCAGATGTACCGCCACTTTCCATGATTGAGGGAGCATTTTTAAAATATTTCGGGATTCCCGTTGCTCTTACATGGTTTATGTCACAGAAAACCTTTGACGGGAAAAAGCCATACAGTTACATCAAGACGATGGTTCTGTATGCCCTGCGTCCCAAAGTGACTTATGCCGGAAAAGCCGTGAACCTGCATAAGCAGAAATTTGAGGAAACTATCACGGCAGTAAGGAGTGTGACCTATGTTCCCGATTAAATATATCGACAATAACCTTGTCTGGAATAAGGACAATGAGGTGTTCGCCTACTATGAGCTGATACCGTACAATTATTCATTCTTATCCCCAGAACAGAAATACCTTGTGCATGACAGCTTCCGTCAGCTTATCGCACAGTCCCGTGAGGGAAAGATTCATGCGTTGCAGATTGCAACCGAAAGCTCAATCCGAAGCATACAGGAACAGTCAAAGAAGCTGGTAACGGGGAAATTAAAGGAAGTCGCCTATCAGAAAATAGACGACCAGACCGAAGCCCTTGTATCTATGATAGGCGACAATCAAGTGGATTACCGTTTCTTTCTGGGATTCAAGCTCATGGTCACAGAGGACGAAGTCAATCTGAAGAACATCAAAAAATCGGTATTTCTGACATTCCGTGAGTTTTTGAATGAGGTAAGGCACACGCTGATGAATGACTTTGTTTCCATGAGCAATGATGAAATCAACCGTTATGCGAAGATGGAAAAACTGCTGGAAAACAAAATCTCCCGTAGATTCAAAATCCGCCGACTGGAAGCCAAAGATTTTGCCTATCTGATGGAACACCTCTACGGCAGGGACGGGATAGCTTATGAAGATTATGTGTATCCTCTTCCAAAAAGAAAATTAAAAAGAGAAACACTGATTAAGTATTATGACCTTATCCGTCCTACCCGTTGCGTGGTGGAAGAAAGCCAGCGATATTTGCGTCTGGAACATGAGGACAGCGAAAGCTATGTATCCTACTTTACGGTCAATGCCATTGTCGGGGAGCTGGACTTCCCATCATCGGAAATCTTTTATTTCCAGCAACAGCAGTTCACATTCCCTGTGGATACGTCCATGAATGTTGAGATTGTCGGGAATAAGAAAGCCTTAACCACTGTCCGTAACAAGAAAAAGGAATTAAAGGACTTGGATAATCACGCCTATCAAGCCGGAAACGAAACAAGTTCAAATGTGGTGGAAGCCTTGGACAGTGTCGATGAACTGGAAACAGATTTAGACCAGAGCAAGGAAAGTATGTACAAGTTAAGTTACGTCATACGGGTGTCTGCACCCGATCTTGACGAACTGAAACGCCGTTGTGATGAAGTCAAGGACTTTTACGATGATTTGAACGTGAAGCTGGTACGTCCTGCCGGAGATATGATGGGACTGCATGGAGAGTTTCTTCCCGCCAGCAGGCGTTATATCAATGATTATATCCAGTATGTGAAATCCGATTTTTTAGCCGGACTTGGCTTCGGTGCTACCCAGATGTTGGGCGAAAATACAGGAATCTATATCGGATATTCCGTGGATACGGGAAGAAATGTCTACCTGCAACCGTCCCTTGCCAGTCAAGGGGTAAAAGGTACGGTCACAAATGCGTTGGCTTCTGCTTTTGTAGGTTCGCTTGGTGGTGGAAAATCATTCTGTAATAACCTGCTAGTATATTATTCCGTCCTGTTCGGTGGACAGGCAGTTATCCTAGACCCGAAAAGTGAGCGTGGAAACTGGAAAGAAACACTGCCGGAGATTGCAGAGGAAATCAACATTGTAAACATTACCAGTGATTCCAGCAATCAAGGGCTGTTAGACCCGTATGTGATTATGAAAGATGTCAAGGACGCTGAAAGTCTTGCCATCGACATTCTGACATTCCTTACAGGAATTTCTTCAAGGGACGGCGAAAAGTTCCCTGTCCTTAGAAAAGCTGTCCGCACGGTATCCCAGAATCAGAACCACGGGCTGTTGCAGGTCATTGAGGAACTGCGAAAAGAGGATACCGCCGTATCCCGTAACATTGCAGACCATATCGAAAGTTTTACGGACTATGATTTTGCACAGCTTTTGTTCTCAGACGGTTCGGTGGAAAATGCAATCAGTCTGGATAACCAGCTCAACATCATACAGGTTGCAGATTTGGTTCTGCCGGATAAGGATACTACCTTTGAGGAATACACGACCATTGAACTGTTGTCGGTATCCATCTTAATTGTTATCAGTACCTTTGCCCTTGACTTTATTCACAGTGACCGAAGTATTTTTAAAATTGTAGACTTGGACGAAGCATGGGCGTTCTTAAATGTGGCACAGGGCGAAACACTCTCAAATAAACTGGTGCGTGCTGGTAGAGCCATGAACGCCGGAGTCTATTTCGTGACACAATCCTCTGGGGACGTATCGAAAGAAAGTCTGAAAAATAACATCGGCTTAAAGTTTGCGTTCCGCTCCACAGATACCAATGAAATCAAGCAGACCTTAGAGTTTTTCGGGCTGGACAGTGAGGACGAAAACAACCAGAAACGGTTGAGGGATTTGGAGAACGGACAATGCTTAATGCAGGATTTATACGGGCGTGTCGGTGTGGTACAGATACACCCTGTCTTTGTAGAACTGCTCCATGCCTTTGATACCAGACCGCCGATAAAAAGTGAGGTGGATTTGGAATGATAAAATCTATCACAAGAGAAAAGGTATTCCATGTACTGAAACTGGTACTGCTTGCCGTGACCGTTACGCTGGTACTGCTGTCCCTGCTTGGGACGGTAGCTCATGCGTCTGGACTGGTCGATGATACGGTCAATGCAGACAACCTGTATTCAAAGTATCCGCTTTCCAACTATCAGCTTGATTTCTATGTGGACAATAGCTGGTCTTGGCTACCGTGGAACTGGCTGGACGGCATTGGAAAATCGGTGCAGTACGGGCTTTACTGTATCACAAATTTTGTCTGGACAATCAGCCTGTATCTTAGCAATGCCACAGGATATGTGGTGCAACAGGCGTATAAGCTGGACTTCATCAATGACATGGCAGACAGTATCGGGAAAAGTATCCAGACACTTGCCGGAGTGACCGAAAACGGATTTTCCAGCAGTGGATTCTATGTGGGATTCCTGCTCATTATCATTCTGATTGTAGGTGTTTACACCGCCTATACAGGGCTTCTCAAACGGGAAACAAGCAAAGCACTTCACGCTGTTATCAACTTTGTGGTGGTGTTCATTGTGTCTGCGTCCTTTATTGCTTATGCTCCCAATTATATCCAGAAAATCAATGATTTCAGTTCGGACATCAGCACCGCTTCTCTGGACTTGGGGACAAAAATCATGCTCCCCGATTCACAAAGCAAAGGCAAGGACAGCGTAGACCTTATCCGTGACAGCCTTTTTGCGATACAGGTAGAAAAACCGTGGCTGTTGTTGCAGTTCGGGAACAGCGATACCGAAGAAATCGGGACTGACCGTGTAGAAGCTCTGGTATCTGCCAGCCCGTCCGATGAAGATGGGGAAACAAGGGAAAATATTGTGAAAACAGAGATTGAGGATAACGACAATGACAACCTTACCATTCCGCAGGTCGTCAACCGTCTTGGCATGGTGTTCTTCCTGCTCATTTTCAATCTCGGTATCACAATCTTTATCTTCCTGCTTACCGGCATGATGTTATTTTCCCAGATACTTTTTATCATATATGCCATGTTTCTACCTATCAGCTTTTTACTGTCCATGATACCGACCTATGAGAACATGGCGAAACAGGCAGTTGTCCGTGTGTTCAACGCCATTATGACAAGAGCCGGAATCACACTGATTGTGACCGTGGCATTTTCGATTTCCAGTATGTTCTACAACATCTCCACGGACTATCCGTTCTTTATGGTGGCGTTTTTGCAGATAATCTGCTTTGCCGGAATCTATATGAAACTCGGAGAACTAATGAGTATGTTCAGTCTTAATGCCAATGACAGCCAGCAGATAGGTCGCCGGATATTCCGTAGACCGATGGTATTCATGCGACATCGGGCAAGACGTATGGAACACAGGATTGCAAGGGCTGTCGGTGCTGGAAGTGTTGCAGGTGCGGTGGCTGGTGCAAGTGTTGCCAGAGCCGGAAATCCAGCAACGAACCAACCGCCAAAGAAACGGGAAAATACCTCTGCCAGCATGGGAAGCCGTGTCGGTTCTGCGGTAGGTGCTGTGATGGATACGAAAAATAAAGTCCGTGACAGTGCTTCCTCTCTGAAAGAAAATGTGAAAGACCTGCCGACACAGGCTGGTTATGCCGTCCATTCTGCCAAACAGAAAGCAAAGGATAATGTATCGGACTTTAAGCGTGGCGTTGTGGAAGAACGGGAAAACCGACAGGAACAGCGTACACAGAAACGTAACCTGCACAGGGAAAATATCTCACAGAAAAAGCAGGAATTACAGAAAGCACAGGAAGCAAGGCAGACAGTTCATGCGAATGGATCAGCGACAGCCGGAGCTACCAGAAGCCATGAACGCCCTGTTGCCACACCTGTTCCAAAAACAGCACAGACCGATACGGTCATAAAGCCGGATATGAAGCGTCCTGCTACTTCCCCTGTGATAAAAAATGCAGAAATCAAGGCTGGAAAAGAAACTGTCCGAACCAACATCAGACAGGAACAGCAGGTCAAATCTGTTGCCAGAACGAACCAGCCAAACGTAGCGAAAACTATCAGTAATCATAAGAAATCTACGGTACAGAAAACACAGGTCAATGGGAAATCTGCCCGTAAAACTGTTACGAAACATTCAGAGAAAGGACGGAAGAAATGAGATTAAAACGTATCCTTATCATAGGTACGATATTTCCAGTCCTTTTCTCCATCGTCCTCTTTTTCGGGATACTGATTTCCGGCGAAGATGACGACAGTTCAAACAGCTATTCGCCTGTCTATTCTGGAATGAACCTGTCAGCCGATGTCCTCAAACATCAGCCGATGGTAGAAAAATACGCCAGAGAAAACGGTATCTCGGAGTATGTGAACGTCCTGCTTGCCATCATACAGGTGGAAAGTGGCGGTACGGCTACCGATGTCATGCAGTCCAGCGAAAGTCTTGGACTACCGCCAAACTCATTAAGTACAGAAGAATCCATTAAGCAGGGGTGTAAATATTTTGCGTCCCTGCTTTCTTCCTGTAAAGCCAAAGGCATGAATGACATTAACGTGGTCATACAGTCTTATAACTATGGTGGTGGCTATGCAGACTATGTGGCGAAGAACGGGAAAAAGCACAGCTTCAATCTTGCAGAGAATTTCGCAAAGAATAAATCCGGCGGTACAAAAGTGACCTATACGAACCCGATAGCGGTCAGTAAAAATGGTGGCTGGCGTTATAACTACGGAAATATGTTTTATGTGGAGCTGGTCAACCAATATCTGAACATAAAACAGTTCAGTAATGAAACGGTACAGGCGGTTATGAATGAAGCGTTGAAATATCAAGGCTGGAAGTATGTCTACGGTGGCAGTAACCCGAACACCTCTTTTGACTGTTCTGGTCTTACCCAGTGGTGCTACGGAAAAGCCGGAATCAGTCTGCCACGAACCGCACAGGCACAGTATGACGCAACCCAGCATATCCCATTGTCACAGGCACAGGCTGGCGATTTGGTCTTTTTCCATTCCACCTACAATACCAGTGACTATGTTACCCATGTAGGAATCTATGTAGGGAACAATCAGATGTATCATGCCGGAAATCCAATCGGCTATACCGATTTGACCTCTGCCTACTGGCAACAGCACATCATTTGTGCCGGAAGAATCAAACAATAGAAAGGACTTGAAATATGTTTAAGAAGAAAGAAAAAACAGAGAAAGCACCTAAGAATAAGAAAGTGCGTACCATGAAAGTCGGGACACATAAGAAATCTGTCCTGCTGTTGTGGGCGGTGCTTCTGGCAAGCACCAGCTTTGGTGTGTATAAGAACTTTACCGCCATTGACACCCACACGGTACATGAAAAAGAAATCATTCAGCTAAGATTGAACGATACCAACGGTATTGAGAATTTCGTCAAGAACTTTGCGAAAGCCTACTACTCATGGGATACCAGCAAGGAAGCCATTGAAGCAAGGACAACAGAAATCAGTAAATACCTTACCAAAGAATTACAGGACTTGAACGCTGATACCATCAGAACGGACATACCAACCAGTGCGACCGTTACAAATGTGCTGGTCTGGAACGTAGAACAGTCTGGAACGGACGATTTTACCGTTGCCTACGAAGTAGATCAGCAGGTAAAAGAGGGAGAACAGACACAGGCAGTCACAGAAAACTACACCGTGACCGTTCATGTGGATAAGGACGGTGCAATGGTCATTACCCAGAATCCTACCCTTGCTCCGGCGGTACAGAAATCAAAGTATGAACCGAAAGTACAGGAAGCAGATGTCAGTGTCAGTTCCGATACAGTCAAGGACGCTACCGCTTTCTTGGAAACATTCTTTAAGCTGTACCCGACAGCTACGGAAAAGGAACTTGCCTATTATGTCAAAGACGGAGTGCTTGCTCCTGTATCCGGCGACTATGTATTTTCGGAACTGGTAAACCCTGTCTTTACCAAAGACGGCGATAACCTCAAGGTCAGTGTGTCTGTGAAGTATCTGGATAACAAGTCGAAAATGACACAAATCTCACAGTATGAGCTTATGCTTCATAAGGACGATAACTGGAAGATTGTAGAATAAATAATCAAGGCTTGCGTCATAAACCGTATAGTATGCTCCGCAAGCCTCATTTCGGTATGATTTGCAAGCTGATTAATATAGTTGTTACATTTCGTTTAAGAGATTATAATAATTAAAATAGCTAAAATCTATCAATTTTTAACAGTAGTATGTGGACATAGTTGATAAAAAATTGCTTTTTCAATGATAAGATATATTTCTAAGGAGGAACGAGATATGGCACAGAGCATTTTGATTGTAGACGACGAAAGAGATATTGTATCAATGCTAAATCAATATTTTTGCAAAATTGGTTATGTAGTATACACAGCAATTAACGGAAAAGAAGCACTGAATGCAATCACAAAACATCCAGATATTATTTTATTAGATATAAATATGCCAGATATGAATGGTTTTACAATTTGTGAAAAAATCAGGAATTTTGTGTCCTGTCCTATTATTTTTTTAACAGCTCGGATTGAGGACTGTGATAAAATCAAAGGATTTGCTGTCGGTGGTGACGACTATGTTGTAAAGCCTTTCTCCGTTGATGAATTAGAAGCCAGAGTTGCTGCACATTTGCGGAGAGAAAAAAGACATGGTTCGTCCGCAATAGTTCAGTTCGATAATAATATAGTAATTGATTATTCATCACGAGTTGTTTTTTATAGAAATGCTGAAATAAATTTTACGAAGAAAGAGTTTGATATTATTGAATTTCTTTCACAAAACAAGGGGATTATTTTTGATCGTGAGACAATTTATGAAAAAGTATGGGGCTTAGATGGTTCTGGCGACAATTCTGTTATTACAGAACATATACGCCGGATAAGAACAAAATTCCTTTCTATAGGCGACAATCCTTATATAGAAACTGTCTGGGGGTGCGGATATAAATGGAAAAAGTAAGGCGAAAAAATTCAAGGCATTATATTGACAACATGAGTATTAAAAATTCGTTTGTTTTTTATGCTCTTATTTCCTTAGTGATTGGTATTGTAATAGGTGTTATATCTATTACTCTTGTAGATGATTACAGAATAAACCTTAACTATAAATATGAGGACATGACAACAAGGTATGATATACCTGAAAATGGTTCATTTACAGCGAAATATAACAAAGACCAAACAGAATACACAATATATAATGCAAGTGAAAAGGAAGTATGTAATTTTGTTGTAGACTATCAAAAGGAACGTCCAGTACAAGAATATATTTATCCTAATCATGTTTCTTACATTGAAGTTTCACCAAAGTTTACTAAACATGATAGAATTGTGGATTCTGCTCTAGGTGTGGTTAATATTGTCACCATTCCTATTGTTCTTTCAATTAGCATGATTCTTTGTGTGACTATCTTTGTAAACCGAAAATTAGTAAGACCCATAAAGTTACTGACGAATGCATACAGAAAAGTCGAAAACAACGAACTGGATTTTACGTTGCCTTACCCTTATAAAGACGAGATGGGGAGGCTGTGTCTTGCATTTGAGAAGATGAAAAATTGTTTATATCAAAACAACCAAAAAATGATACGGCAATTTACTGAACAAAGGAGATTAAATGCTGCTTTTTCACATGATTTACGCACGCCTTTAACAATACTAAAAGGACATACCACAATGTTGTTATCATTTATTCCCAAAGGATTAGTTTCTCAACAGGAGGTACTCGACGAATTATCAACAGTACGCAACAATGTGGAACGGCTTGAAAAATACGTTAGTGCTATGACAAACTTATACCGTTTAGAAGATATAGAAATCGAAAAAGAAAACATAAACTTTGACTTCTTATTAAAAACCTTATCAAATACAACGGAAATGCTCTGTTCTGATATAGAATATACGATTAAAACAAATTGTAATAAACAGCAAACTCTATTTATCAATCTTGAAATTATCATACAAATTTATGAAAACCTGTTGTCTAATAGCATTAGATATGCTAAGTCGATGATAGCTATTGATGTAAATAAACAGGAGGAATTTTTATTGATTACGGTCTCTGACGATGGCTGTGGTTTCAAAAGTACGGATATAGAACGTGTAACATTACCATTTTATAAACCATCGCAAGATACTACGTCTGAACATCTAGGTCTGGGATTAAACATTTGTAAAATATTATGTGAAAGGCATGGAGGTACAATAAAAATTTCAAATAATCATAAGGGGGGAGCCTGTGTTACAGCTTGTATAAAAATTGCATATGTTGATGAAAAATAGACATTTTCCCCATATAATTGCATTAAGCACTTATAAAGGAGGTTTCGATTATGAAAAAAATTATCTGTATTATTTTAATAACTGTCACAAGCATTTTGTCCGGGTGCAATTCAACATCAGATGAAGAAATAATATCATCACAGGATTTCAAAGAGAATTATGAGGTTTCGTCCTATGGAACTGAGGAAAAAATTAATACTTTATCAGATGTTGAGCTTACATCAAGTGAAAAAGAGTATTCTGACTTAGAAAACGCAAAATTTTTTTTAGAAAATAACTCCAACAAAGAGTATCATTATTCTAAAGCCTATTTTGAAATTGAAGCGGAGCAATCAGAAACATGGTATCAATTAACTCAACTTTATGACCCATCAAAAGATAACGAAGATGATGCAGTTATAAATCCCACCGAAAGATTAAGTTTACCATTTGATATTTCCTCGGTTTATGGCGAACTCCCATCAGGGCACTATAGAATAATAGTAAGTATTTCTTATTTCGAATCCCCTAAAGATTGGGATTATGACACTTATTATTTGGCATGTGAATTTACATTAAAATAGTATATCAGAAAGGAAACAAATGGGAACAGCAAAATGGATATACTGTCCTATATGCAAGAATAAAACAAGAACAAAAATCAGAACGGATACTAAGTTGATAAATTTTCCACTGTATTGTCCAAAATGCAAACAGGAAAACCTAATTAATGCCAGCAAATTAAAAATAACAGTAATCAAAGAGCCAGACACTTAGATGCAGAGCCGATAATTCAGAGGATTTCATATCTCATAGATTATCGGCTCATTTTTATTACCTATCACCATATCCCGTATGATTGGCAGGCAAATAAAAATGGAGGAACTAATCTTCCCCCACTTCCTTTGATTTGATGATACCAGCAGCGACGCTCTCCATGACAACCATATCTTTGTCGTCGAAAGTATCAAGCTGTTGTTCCAACTGTCTGCGGCGAGTGCTTTTTACTTTGTCACTGGTCGGCAGGAAAATTTCATCAACAGACACATTAAGTAGAGTTACAAGGTCATAAAACACCTGTAAACTTGGGTGCTGCCCTTTATTCTCAATATTCGTCAGATAGCGTGGGTCAATTTCAATTTTTGCTCCCACCTGTTCACGGGTCAGACCTTGTTTCATCCTTGCCGCTTTGATGGCAAGACCAAAGGCTCTGAAATCGTATTTATCTTCTGTTTTACGCATAATTAATCACCTCACTACATTTTACTGTTCCTAAAGAATTTGTAACAGGTACAGTAAAACGTATTGCAAGGTTTATCAGTTCCTATGAACAGGTAAATAACAATATATGCTGCTTGGCGGTAAAAAAAAAACCGTTGTCAGCAGTAATGCTTTTATACGTCCTTTTAGATAGAACGACGGTTCATACAGCCGCCGTTTTATTTTTGTCCAACGGTGGACAAACTACTGGTTGGTTTTGTTTTAGCGGCTTCAGGAGGTAGCCGCATGGAATGCCTATACATTCAACAACATTCGACCATTGGTAGCTTGTTAAAAAAATCCGTTTAACTTTTGCGGATTATATCGCTCTTGTATATGGTTTTTCACATCACATAGCAGGAACAATTTATAAGGCACAAGAACAGCACGTCAGTATTGCTCTTGTGCTTTTTTGCTACTTTAAAAAATTTTTTGATTTTTTTCTGATTCGGGTTACAAATCACCCCTCCGTGTTGAGTGTTAGTGCGGAAAGAGGTAAAAAGCCTTTTCGCTTTAGCAACTTCAACTTGAAAGGAGGTGAGATTATGAAACCTTCTTCATTTGAGAACGCTATAAGACTTCAATTTGACTGTCTGGCTCGTAAGGTGATTGGCAGAACTGTAAAGAACTACAACAAAGAACTTGCCAGACGTGCAAAGCATGAAATATCTTTCTGTGAAATACCAGAGCTGGAATTAAACCAGTTGGGTGTATCGGACGAATACTCGCTTGAATTTACTTCCTTTGATGTGTTCGGTACAGAAGTTCGTGTCTATGATGAGAAATTATGTGAAGCAATCAAAAAATTAAGTGAAAGACGACGCAATGTTGTGTTGATGTTCTACTTTCTGGAATTACCAGACGCAGAAATCGCAGAGATTTTGGATATTTCCAGAAACTCTGTTTATAGAAACAGAATGTGTTCACTAAAGCTCATTAGAGATATGTACGAGGAGGAATTATAACATGATGAAGTCTACAAAAAAGTGTCCTCTATTCTCCACAATCAGTTTAGCTGCTGATGGCGACGAAGTGGCAATAGAGAAAATTTTAAATCACTATGACGCTTACATATCAAAAGCAAGTTTACGCCCGTTCTATGATGAACACGGAAATATGTATATTGTGGTCGATATGGAACTGAAAGGCAGAATTAGAGCTGCCCTTATTAAAGCAATTCTAGGTTTTGAAGTCAGAGTGAAATAAGCGAATATATACGGAGTGTGATACCACCTCATTCCAGCTCCGTTTTACAAGTGTTCTTTGAAAATTGAATAAAGTAATCAGATACGTTTGATATGCGGTGAGCCGACGGACTGGAACGCCATGACCCATGAAAAGGAGGGATAAAGAAGCGAGCGACCACGCCAGTGATCCGTAAGCGACTGTTGGAAAAGTTGCTGCCATGACCCGTATATCAGAATAATGATACACTCGCATGGTGCGGTTCACCCATCAGAATGGGAATGGTGAAATTCCAGTGGAGCTTTCCAAAGCCATCTGATTACTTCTTACTTTATAGACAAATTCTTTCATAATGTACAAGCATTTTTGCATACTTTGTAAATATATTGTAGTGAGGTGGTTCAATGGCAAATGACGCAAAGGTAGTTTGCAAGAATGTTTTTAAAAATTGTGATAAAGCGGCGTTTACAAAAGCATTTACTCTAAAATGGATAGAGTTGATAAATCAATATGAAAAAAATAAAGGAAGGGCAACTCCTGCCAGATGATAGACAAACTATCCTACAAGATGTTATAATAACATTATGTAGAGATAGTTTGTTTCGTCTTCTCAAAAAGGAGAACGAAGCATGATAGAATCAAAATCAAGAGTTGCTATTTATTGCCGCTTATCAGAGGAAGATAGAAACAAACAATCAGAAACAGACGACAGTAACAGTATTCAGAATCAAAAGTCAATGTTACTTCAATACTCATTAGAGCATGGTTGGGAAGTCTACAACATATACAGTGATGATGATTACACTGGTTCTGACAGACGACGACCAGAATTTAACAGGTTGTTGGAGGACGCAAAGAATCGTAAATTTGATATTGTCCTTTGTAAGACACAATCCAGATTTACCAGAGAACTAGAATTAGTGGAAAAATATATCCACGGTCTTTTTCCTATTTGGGGTATTCGCTTCATCAGCATTGTTGATAATGCAGATACCGCTAATAAAGGAAATAAGAAATCAAGACAGATTAACGGTCTGGTGAATGAGTGGTACTTGGAGGATATGTCAGAGAACATTAAAAGCGTTCTCACTGACAGAAGAAAGAACGGACACCATATCGGTGCTTTTGCTCTGTATGGTTACAAAAAAGACCCTGACGTAAAAGGGCATTTGATTATTGATGAAGAAGCTGCGGAAGTTGTCAGAGAAGTTTTTACACTGTTTTCACAGGGATATGGAAAGACCGCCATTGCCCGTATGCTGAATGACAGAGGAATACCAAACCCTACGGAATACAAACGACTTCATGGTTTGCGTTACAAGCAGCCTAAAACGAAAAACAGTACCCTATGGAAATATTTTGCCATATCAGATATGTTGGTGAATGAAATCTATATCGGGAATATGGTTCAAGGGAAATATGGCAGCGTTTCTTATAAGACAAAGCAAAACAAACCCAGACCCAAAGACGAGTGGTACAGAGTTGAGGGTACACATGAGCCGATTATTGACCGTGAGTTATGGGATAGGGTTCAAGCATTGGTAGCTCAAAAGGCAAAACCTTTCACAGTTGGCACAATCGGTTTATTTGCCAGAAAAGCTCGCTGTATGAATTGTGGTTATACAATGCGTTCGTCAAAGAATCATGGTAAGCATTATTTACAATGCTCTAACCGCCATGTAGCAAAGGACGCTTGTATAGGTTCTTTCATTTCAGTAGACAAATTAGAAAAAGCTGTGATTGATGAACTTAATAAGTTATCCGCAGAATATCTTGACAAAGATGAGCTTGAACAAAATGTGCAATTCAACAATGACTTGCGAGGTCAAAAAGAAGCTCTGGAAACGGAGATTGCTGCTTATCAAAAAAAGATTGCGGAATATACAAAAGGAATCCGAGAATTATATTTAGATAAGGTAAAGGGTATTCTTTCCGAACTTGATTACTTGGATTTATCCAAAGACTTCTCAACACAAAAAGAAAGGCTCGAAAAACTGGTGATTGATACGCAGAAACAGCTTGATGTTATTGAAAGAAAAATGCTGATTGGCGACAACAGACGACAGTTAATCGAGCAATATACAAATCTTGAACACTTAGACAGGGAAACGGTTGAAAAGCTGATTGATTATGTATTGGTTGGCAAAAAAGACCCTGTAACTAAGGAAGTACCTATTGAAATACATTGGAATTTCTAGGGTTCTCATATCTGGCAACTAGTATGCCAGATGTTCGGGAACTATCTTTAAAACATTAAATGTTGTCTTTACACAATCGCACCATCCGCAGCGAGGTCTTCGAACAAATCTGTCAAAGGATCACCTTTCGACTGGAACTCACAAGAATTAAACGGAACTCCGCCAGCCGCCTGCGGCCAGATGCCAGTTGTGTGGTCTACATAGTAATTGGCAAAACCAGAGTTCTGAATTTCTTCCAGAGAAAGATTGCAGGTGAGCTGATGAACGATCGTTGAAACCATCTCAAGGTGTGCGAGTTCTTCTGTCCCAACATCATTCAACACCCCCGCTACAATTCGGTTCGGTGCTGTGAAACGCTGAGAGAGATACCGCATGGATGCGCCCATCTCTCCATCCGGTCCACCGTACTGACTCATGATAATTTGGGCGATTTTGGGGTTTGGTGTTGTGATGTTTACAGGATACTCGAGGCGTTTTTCATAATTCCACATCCGTCAGCACCCTCCTTTCCGATTGACTTCCCACGGCCATGGCTGCATAACCCATTCGAAAGAACGGCTCATGCGGTCGTTGGCGGTATCGATCGTGAGCGGGCCGTACTGTTCTGCGTACTGTTTCAGTGCTTCTTTTCGAAGCTCCACTTTTTCCCGGAAAAAGGCAAGTGCATCTTCATCCTCCGGGTGGGTGTCGAGGTAAAGGTTCATTTCAACAACAGCAAAGCTGACCTGATCAATCCAGGTGAGCAGCTTTTCACGGGATGGCATCTGCGGCATCATAGGCACTCTCCTCCTCCCTTTCCACAGAATGGTTTACAGAGTTCCGGGAATAAGGTTCCATTTTTTAATGCAGCGGAAAGATCATAGATCTGTTCAAACCGCTGCATCGGAACGTACGCCATTGCAGGTATCATATGATCTACATGCTGCATTTTCCGCGGGAAATTCCTTGGTTCCATCTTCAGTTCCATATTGTTTGAAGCGGCGCGGCGGTTCTGCATATTGTTCGCACCGCAGCAGCCGCGATTCATACGGGATGAATCCATACCATGTTCCTCTTTCATTTTCTGTTCTTTATAGAGTATGAAGAAAATAAGAAAGTGTCAAAAAAGGCAGCGGTTTCTCTTCCGCTGCCTTTCTGTCATACTAATGAAATTTTCATCAAAACTGCATCTCATACAAATGCGCATAAATCCCGCCCTTCGCGAGCAGTTCCTTATGTGTGCCTTCCTCCGCAATTCCATTCTCCGTCAGCACCAGAATCCGCTTTGCATTCCGGATTGTGGACAGCCGGTGCGCAATCACGAAGGTTGTCCTGTCTTTCGCCAGAAGTTCCAAAGATTTCTGGACGACTTTTTCGCTTTCGTTGTCGAGCGCTGAGGTTGCCTCGTCGAAAATCAGGATCGGCGGGTTTTTGAGGAATACGCGGGCGATAGAAAGCCGTTGTTTCTGGCCACCGGAAAGTTTTACGCCGCGCTGGCCGATATCGGTGTCGTAGCCGTCCGCCAGCTCCATGATAAATTCATGTGCATTGGCCGCTTTCGCTGCGCGGATGACCTCCTCGTCGGTCGCATCCGGTCTGCCATAGCGAATGTTATCGATGATCGTTCCCGCAAACAGGTATACATCCTGCTGCCCAATACCGATTTCATCAATTTCACATCGCGGATATCCTTTCCATCCAGTAGAATCCTTCCTTCTGTCACATCGTAAAAACGCGGAAGCAGAGAACAGAGTGTCGTCTTTCCGGCGCCGGAGCTGCCCACCAGCGCCACATAGTCTCCTGCCGGGACATGCAGATTCACATTGCTTAACACATTCTCCTTCGACTCCTCATAGTGGAACGAAACGTTTTCAAAGGTTACTTCTCCCTGCACATTCTTCAGTGGCAGTGCATCCGGCTTGTCCTGGATATCCGGTGCGATGCTCATAATTTCCAGGAAACGTTCATAACCGGAATAACCATTCTGGAACTGCTCTGTAAAGTTCACCAGCTTTTTCACCGGATCCGTGCAGTTGTTGATGTACAGAAGAAAGGTAACCAGATCGGCCGCCCCAAGCTTCCCACCTGTCATCAGCAATGCGCCGACAATCAGCGAAATAACGGTAATCAGCGTCGAAAAGGCTCCCATTCCCGAATTGTAAATTCCCATATAGCGGTAGCTGACCTTCTTCGAATCGACAAAACGGTCATTTCCCGCATTGAACTTACGCATCTCTTCTGTCTCATTTCCAAACGATTTGACAACACGGATCCCAGAAAGACTGTCCTCAATCTGACTGTTGATATCCGCAATTCTGCGGCGGTTTTCCTTGAATGCACTCTTCATGCGGCTGTTCATCACTAACGCAAACAGCAGCATCACCACAATAACCACAAGCGGCACACATGCCAGCATCGGATTTACCACAAACAGAATAATCATCGCGCCGATCAGTTTGATAAACGAAATGACAATATTCTCCGGCCCATGGTGTAAAAGCTCACTGATATCGAACAGATCGCTTGTGATGCGTGACAGCAGATGGCCGACCTTCTGGTTATCGAAAAAAGCAAACGAAAGCTTCTGATAATGGCCGAAGATCTCGTTCCGCATATCATGCTCAATCCGCGCCCCCATCACATGGCCGTAATAGGCAATATAAAAGTTACAGTACATTTCAACCAGAACCATAGCAATCATCAGAATACCAAGGCGGATAATCTCACTCGTTGCCTGCTCCAGCGGCTTTTCCACAACCGTACTCGTAATATACCGTACAATCAGCGGAATCACCAGTGTAATGGCTGCTCCAAGCATTGCAAAAAACATGTCGGTAAAAAACAATCCCTTATATGGAATGTAATACCGCGCCAGCTGGCGGATTCTTCCCTTCTCTTTTCCGGTTTCTTTTTCTTTACTCATCCTGTCCTCCCTTTCCGTTGGAAACCATTTTATAATCTTTTCGGAACTCAGACGGTGATACGCCGCATGCCGTTTTAAATGATTTCATGAAATGCTTATCATTTTCAAATCCAACCTGTTTGGCAATTTCCGTAATTTTATCTTCTGTTTGAATCAACAGACGCTTTGCCTCCGCAATGCGGATCTCCTTCAGATAGTTCACAAAATTCACACCGGTATGTTCTTTAAACGCTGCTGAAAACAGCGAATAATTCATGCAAATATGGTTAGATACCATTGCCATATTCAGATCTTTTGCATAATTTTCCCGAATATATGAAATTGCCTCTTCCATTTTTTCTTTTCCGGCTGTCTGACTTTTCAGGCTTTCCCTGTAAACGTGTATCCATTTTTCAAACGCATCCAGAAACAGATCTGCATCACGGTACTGCAGAGGACGCGGACATTTTTCCTGTTTTTCCGGCATGCGGTAAAAAAGATCCAGTTCTTTGCAGATTGCTTCCGTCACTGTCAGAAGCTGATAGGGGGAGACCCTCTGATGCGCCGCCTCAAAATACCAGTTCCGCATTTTTCGCAGCACAGTATCTGCCCGGTCCGTTGGCACCTGCAGAATAAATTTTTCCTGAAACTGTGCCAGCTCCGGCTTTTCCTCAAAACATTTTTTCTGATATTCTTCCACAGGATTTTTCTGTATAAATGCCATTTCCCGGGCCAGCAGTGCTTCCTGGTATGCCTCTGGAATTTCCATCACAGAACGATGTTCTTTTCCCACTCCGAGACAAAATCTCTCATCTTTTTCTTTCATGATCCGCTCTGCCTCCGGTTCCGGCAGAAGATACAGAACTCCTCCTTCTACGCCTTCCAGCAGAATTCCGCTGCATTTCGAAAACCGTTCCCCATTTGCCTTGCTGGTCAGCAGGATCCGGAAGCTGTCGTTTCCGATGTGGCGCCGGATCCTGCTTTCCATATCCATCCATTCTTTTTCTTCGGCCATTTCTGCATTCATCATCAGATAACGGAGCTGATTTAAAAAGCACCGTTCTTCCTCTTCTTCCGTTTCCCGGGTCTCCGAAAGCTCTCGTTCCAGATTTTCCAGAAGCTGTTCTATCGTCTCCCGCTTGATCGGTTTTAAAATATAGTCCCGAACTCCATGTTTCATCATTTCAACCGCATAGGAAAATTCATCATAGCCGCTTAAAACAATAACAACAGGTTTCTGTGACAGCTCCTCTATTTTGTTAACCAGTGTCAGACCATCCATTTTGGGCATACGGATATCAGTGAACATGACGTCCACCCTCTGTTTTCTCAAAATCTCCAATGCCTCTTCTCCGTTTCGACACTCCAGAATCTCCTTCACCGGCACGCTGCTTCGCCGGATCATCGCCACGATTCCCTGTCGAATTAATTTTTCATCTTCTACAACCAGCAGTGTATTCATTTTCTTTTTCTTCCTCTTTCTCGTCACCCTCTTGATCCATCGGAGAATATTTCCCCCTCGTGATGGGAAGATGAATGCTCACCTTCGTATAGCAATGCTCTTTTGTATAGACCGACAGCCCATACTCTGTTCCAAATTGAATGTGGATTCTGTCCTGTACATTCCGAAGCCCGATTCCATGTTTCGGCTGTGTATCTGAATTCAGGCGCATTCTTAGTTTACGTCTCAGAATTGCAAGCTGCTTTTCTGACATGCCTATTCCGGAATCTGTGATTTCAATCTCAAAGCTCTTTTCATGCTCTATTCCTTTGATTTCAATGACGGCGTCCGCATCCAGCTCCTCAATTCCATGTGTGATTGCATTTTCCACAATCGGCTGAAGAGACATCTTGGGGATATCCTGCCGATACAAATTTTCCGGCATCTGAACGGACAGTGTTATTGTGAAATCATACCGCAGATTCATCAGTTCCACATAGTTCTGAATATAATTCATCTCATCCTGAACGGTTACCAGAAATTTATTCCAGCGCATATTGTAGTGCAGCATTTCACCAAGTGCTGTTACCGCATCGGAAATTGTATACTCTTCATTAATCTCAGCCATCATCTTAATGGATTCCAGAACATTATAAATAAAATGAGCGTTAATCTGGTTCTGCATTGCCCGGATTGCCGTATCTTTCAGCGCTGCCTCCCTTTTGATGCTTTCCTCGTTCTGTTTCTGAATTCTCTCCAGCATTCCGTTGATACCATAGCTCATTTCCCGCATCTCTTCTGCGCTGTAACAAACCTTTATCTTTGTTGTTCCATTGTCAATCTGACGCATCTCACACAGGACGTCATAAAACTCCTTCAGCAGGCCACGCACAATCAGATTGACCACCACAATCAGAAGCAGCCCGAAGCCGGCAAATTCAAGCAGCATTCTCTGCTGCTGTTTGATCATGTTTCCGGTTGCATCATCCAAATTGGTCAGTGTTACAAACATTCCATTGAGTTTATCGACTTTCCGAAGCACAATTGCAACGTTTTTCCGGTCAATCACCGCGCTCTGCTGACTCTCTTTTCTGTCACGGATTCCTGCCCGGAACAGAATCAGCCCCCGATAGGACTGCCATTTGCAGGCTGCCGCTGTTTTTCCGCAGTCATATAAATTCCAATTTTCATCAACAAAGCAGGCCCAGCTGCTGTCACCGGATCGATAAATTTCGGGAAATATGTCTGCCATACGCATGGATACCTCGATCACGCCAAGCCTTCCTCCGCTTTGATCCCGCAGTTCCCGTACATAAGTCATCAAATGGGAACCTTCTTTTTTTGTACCGGAGATAATATTTTTTTCCTGTATGTCAAAAAACCACTGTCCTCCGCCCTGATAGCTTCGGTACCAGGCGCAGTTTTTCATCTTTTCCTTCTGGTACAGGATCGGCTGCTGCTCCAGAAAACCATCTGCCATGGCAAAAATATGGATCTGGTACAGATCTGGCATTGCCTCCTGCATTTTATCGATTATGCTGATGCTGTTGTTTCGAAATTGCTGATAATAGCTCTCCGAGATCTCCTCTCCCCTCCTGAGATGAAGAAGATATTTTTCCAACGGTTCATACTCCTGCAGCGTATCTACAACCATTGAGCAGGCATTCGCTTTTGCATTCACCTCCGCACAGGTAAGATCTATTGCCGTTACTGCTTCATTTACCCCATGATCTATGGCATTCTTTTTGATACTCCTAAACCCAAAGCACATCATGCCAAAAAGCGGAATAAAAATAAAGATCAACGTTGTTACGGTAAATTTTTGGTTCAGTTTCAGTCCGCGAAACCAGTTTCGCATTTTTCATCCCCCAGTTTTCTTTTCGGTTCTGTAACCTTACTAATTTTACCAGTTTTTTCTTTAAAAAGCAATTTTTTCAGAAAAATTATTGACAAAAAGAGAAGACGGTACACTTTTTTTCCGTGCACCGTCTCTCTTTTCGCAAGACTCATATATGACGCAAAGCATGATTCCAGGGAAACAGCTTTCGTACCATTGTTATACTGTTGTCAGATCCCACGGTTCATAAATCTTTGGAACATCGCTGATCAGACGTTTGGTATACGCTGCTGTCGGGTGAAGAATTACTTCTTCTGCCGGTCCCGATTCCACAAATTTTCCATGCTCCATAATATAAACATTATCGGATACATAGTAAGCAAGACCAATATCGTGGGTGATGAAGATAATCGTCATATTGATCTCATCACGCAACTTCAGCAGCATATCCAGGATCGTTGCACGTGAGCAGGCATCAATCATAGACGTCGGCTCATCGGCAAGCAGAATCTTTGGTTTCAGAAGGAAAATACGTGCAATCATCAGTCGCTGCATCTGGCCTCCTGACAGCTCAAATGGATATTTGTTTGTCAGTTCTGCGTATTTTAAGTTTACAAAGCTGCAGGCCTCTGTCATCAGACGTTCTTTTTCTTCTTTCGGCAGATTCTTGTCACCGCGCATATTAATGCAATCCAGCAGAACAGAATCTACACGTTTAAACATATTGTAGGAAGCAAACGGATCCTGGAAAATCGCCTGAATTCCCTTCCAGTACTCTTTTTTCTTCTTTCCGTTCGAGATGTCTCTTGGTTTACCCTGGAAATCAATTTCACCTTCCGTTACGCTGATCAGCCCGAGCAACATCTTCGAAAGGGTTGTTTTTCCGGATCCGGATTCTCCTACGATAGAAACAAATTCACCTTCATGAAAATCGAAATCAACATGGTCTACAGCGACCGTTTTTGCATCGCCAAAGCCAAACACTTTCGTTACGCCTCTTCCGGAGAGGCATGGTTTTAATTCTTTACCATCACGCATTTGCATACACCTCCCGAACCTTTCTCTCAGACATCAGGCAGCGGTACTCTCTTCCGTTCGGCAGTTCGATGACCTCTGGTTTCATACCGCGGCAGGTTGGCTGTGCATAAGGACAGCGGTCTGCGAAACGGCAGCCCTCCGGCGGATGCTTCAGGTTTGGCGGAGTTCCCGGAATTGCAGTCAGCTTCTGTTCTCTTACACCTTTCTCCGGAACGATGATCGATCCCATCAGACCTTTGGAATATGGATGCAGCGGATCGAATACCATTTCTTTTGCGGTACCTTTTTCTACAATCTGTCCAGCATACATAACCATAATATCATCGGTTACGTTGTAAAGAAGCGGCAGCTCGTGTGTGATGAAGATCATGGATTTGATAAATCCTTTTTCCATCAGATCACGCATCATTTTAATAACCATTTTCTGGGAAGTTACATCCAGCGCGGACGATGGCTCATCGGCGATCAGTACCTTCGGAGAAAGAATGGTCGAAATTGCGATAACGGTTCTCTGTTTCATACCTCCGGAAAGCTCAACCGCATGCTTTTGCAGTACCTCCTCCGGCAGGCCTAAGATCTGAAAACGTTCTTTTGCCAGATCATAAATATCCTTTCTCGGCATTTTCGGATCATGCGCATGAATAACGTCTTCTACAAATCGGATGATTTTCTGTGTCGGGTTCAGAGCATTCATTGCTGCCTGCGGAATGTAGGCGATCTCATTGCCCAGAATATTTTTCCGGACATCGTCTGGTTTCATTCCGGAAATTTTTCTTCCATCTACGATAATATCGCCGCTGATGTAGTGAAGCGGTGCGAAATAATAGCCCATCAGGGACAGTGCCAGCGTCGATTTACCACAGCCGGACTCACCTGCTACACCGAGGGATTTTCCCTCCTCAATCTTCAGGGAGACTCCGTCTACGGCGTATACATCTTCATGAAAACGAGTTACATATTTCGTTTTCAGATTGTTTACTTCCAGCATTACTTTTCCCATAGCTGCCTCCTTAGTCTCTTAACTGCGGGTTGAATACCTGGTCAAGACCGGTGTTCATCAGGTTAAGAGAGAATGAAATAAGTGCGATTACAAGAATAACCGGGAAATATGCCCACCATGCACCGTTTAAGTGTGCATTGTACTGGGTTGCCCATTGCATCATAAGACCAAGTGTTGCAGTCTTTGTGGTTGCCGGTCCAAGTCCGATCATAGAAAGCTGTGCCTGAATTCCGGAGGAAATCTGGAGAATGAAGGCCATAACAACGTAGGATGCAACGTACGGAAGGATGTCGGTAAGGACAATCCGCAGCATGCTGTGGCCGGACAGTTTGGAAAGGTTTACATGGTCACGGTTTCGAAGAGAAATAACCTGGGAACGTACAGAACGTGTTGTCCACGGCCATGCGGTAATTCCGATCAGGAGTGCCACCATCATGATTCCCCTCTGAGACTCACCTACGCTGTAGGAGATGAGGATCAAGAGAACGAAGGATGGGATAACAGTGAACAAGTTGGTAAAGAACAGAATCAGGTTGTCCACAAAACCTCCAAGGTAACCTGCAAGAAGTCCGAGGAACAGTCCGATCACGGTTGCAATGATTCCCGCAACCAGACCAATTTTCAGGGATGAACCTGTTGCAGAGATCAGCTCAGTCAAAACATCACGACCAAAGTTATCTGTACCAAGCACGAAAGTCTGGCGGTTAATAACATCTTTTTCATTGATGTACTGCTTGCTGTCGATGCTCTGAACCTCTTCCAGCTCACCGGTCTCTTCATTTTTCTCGGCAATAATAGTTGGAACATCTTCTAAAATACCATCGATCTCTTTGTCAAGACGCTGATATTTTTTCTTTTTTGCTGCGATAAGGCCTTTCTGTTCTGCATTTGGGTCATATTTTTCCTCCCAGAGAGCAATCAGACCTTCTGCATCGGTAACATCGATTTCACTGGCATCTACACCGCCGTATTTTTCCAGCCATTCTGCCATCATAGAACGGTTGTCCATTGTCAGTTTGCTTTCAACGATGGATGCGGTTGCATCAACATTCATCTTATACGTTTTGCCGGAATTTACGGTGTCCTGAATCGAAAGATAGGTACCCGGTTTGAAAAAGTTTCCGTTTCCGATCATTGCCAGCGGATCTTTTGCCACAACAAGCGGATAGATGATAATAGTCAGGAGAATTGCCAAGAAGATTACAAATCCTGTCACGAATTTTCCTGAATGAAAAATCTGTTTGATTGTATTTTTCATAGCGTATTCTCCTTTCTAATCCTGCTGGGATGCTTTGACACGTGGGTCAATGACTGCATACAGAAGTTCAACAAGCAGGTTGGCCAGCAGAACCATGATAGTAATGATTAACGTACAGGCAGAAAGCAGCGGATAATCCTGGCCGGTAACTGCTGAGAGCATCGTTGTTCCAAGTCCCGGATAACTGAATACCATCTCAGCTACCAGGTTACCGCCTATCATGGTACCAAGGGACATTGCAAGACCGGTGATCTGCGGAAGCATTGCGTTACGGAACACATATTTCACAATCGTATGATCCTTGATTCCAAGGAAACGACTGTATTTTACATAGTCGGCATTCAATTCATAAATTGACATTGAACGCATACCAATAGCCTGGCCGCCGATCGTGATGATTACGATAGACCAGAACGGCAACTGGTAATGTGAAAGCACAGATTTCATAAAAGCAAGGCTCATATGCGGAATCATACTGCTCGCATAGCCGCCTGCTGCAGGTGCAATATGTAATTTCAGTGAGAAAACAAATAAAAGTACGGTTGCCATACCAAAGGCAGGTACGTTACTGATAAACAGGAATGCCGGAAGGATTGCCTTGTCGAAAACACCTTTCATGTAAGCTGCAATTGCACCAAGCAGGTTACCAAGAATCCATCCAACAATAATGGCCGGAAGCTGTAAACATATGGTCCACAGAACCGAACTGGAAATAATATCGGATACGGTACGCGGATACTGGCTGAAAGAAATGCCGAAATCACCGCGAAGTGCATTTTTTACCCAGGTAAAAAACTGGACATACATTGGTTTGTTAATACCAAATTTCGCTGCATAGTCTTCATATACTTTCTGAATTGCAGTCGCATCGGTCATACCTTCTACCGATTTGGACGCAATAGTTGAAACCGGATCGCCCGGCATCAGACGCGGAAGAATGAAGTTCAGCAGCACTGCAAAGACTAACGTCAAAAGATACCACATGATCTTCTGCGTATAATACTTTTTCATTCCTTTCATAGAGGAACCCTCCTTCTGATTTTGTAAAA
>OGPA01000750.1_pt1 | contig 30556 bp, 20 predicted proteins | sample 1552841 | NCBI WGS metagenome assembly OGPA01 (sample SAMEA2579916, study PRJEB22360) | human gut metagenome | reverse complement strand
ATAAGGGGATAGCTTCAATGATTGCTCAAAACTGTCAAATAATGAAACATTCAAAACTGATAATAATAGAAACATTAAACCTAAAAAATAAGCCAAAAGAGAAATCTCTTTTGGCTTATTCTATTGATTAACTATCCTATATTTTTAAAAGGCATAGCCAAAACCCAGATTCAGATAAATCGGATACATGGCGAAAGAAACCGTATCGAAATCCTTCTTGAAGATATCATTCAATCCCCAGGTCAGATCGGCATATACGTTCAGGTGTTTGAATGCTTTCCATTCACCACCGAGCTGCACACCCCACTGGAACTTACGTAAGTCTTTCGAGAAGTCGTACGGTGCACTTGCTCCGTCATTAAACTCTACCTTATTTCCAGTCGGATCATTTTCACGTAAATAACCGTTATATACATCTCCTGAAAAATCTCCCTCAAGCACATAAGAAACAAAAGGACCGGCTTTCAGCCTCCAACGCGGAGCTACCTGATAAGCAACAAGCACTGGTACTGTCAAATATGAATTTTTCACCTTCGTTTTTACATTTCCAGTCCAGTAACCTTTTAGCTTCTCACCACCATCACCAATAATTTCCATACTATAGTTTTTCACGGTAGCATCAGTCTTCATTCCTTTATTCTCTAAACGAAGAGCTATATTTATTCCCCATCTATGTGCTGTATCAAACCATTTAGTTACATTCCCTTCAATAGCGATCTGCATTGTCGGATTATAACTATCAATAGCCCGGATCTCTTCCGGTAATGGAATCGGGGCCGTACCACCTATACTGAAACCCGCTTTCACTTCATACTCTAAACCAATTACAGCAGACTTTATAATGCCGGAATTACGATCTTTTTGTGCATGGATAGATACAGACACCAGTAAACTCAAACAAAAAAATAGTATTGATATATTCTTTTTCATAATATTTATCTCTTATTATTCAGCAGTATAAATTAATTCTACCTCATCAATATATAATGTACTACCAATTGCACCATTAAAACGATCCCCCTCTAAACTCGATGAAAACACAATCGCAATATTATATCCACCGGCCTTTAATTTTTCTTTATCGATTAATCTCCCAGAGATATTTTCAAATGGAAGATAGAACTGTGTCCACTCATCCGTTTCTTTTTGATCATTAATCCGGGCTATGGAAACTAAATTGGGATGAGTAAAAGCATTTGTTCCATCCAACATTTTTACCTTATCATCCGTTTCATAAAAAATTGCATATATATCACATCTATCAACCTTACCTTCTACAGGTTTACCTGCTGACTCAAAAACATCCCCAGCTTTATATTTATAATAACCTGTCAAATAAGTAGGAATATGTTCAAAGGGGAAACCGAACTGAGTTGCTTTTAAAGCACCTTCGCTACCGGATAATGCGCTTCCCAAATCGAAAGTTCCCATAAATAAGTTTCCTGCTGCTATCGGCATCTTTAATGCCGAACCAAAAAATCCGGTTGACATTGTTTGAAGCTTCAGACATTTACCGGATTTTCCTGCATCTGAAGAGCTTGTAGGAAACTCCCCTGATGTATCTCCTGTAAATGCAAATCCGGGATTACCACTTGCCCAGTCGAAAAGTCTCTTATCATTAAATTCATCCATTTCGTAAAAGGTCTGATACTTACCCGTCTGCTCCACATGCTCAAAATCATAGCGGGTGCTAATACCTGCAACAGTAAAAACTACAGTATACGTTTTACTCCAATGGCCATCTTCCGATACTACCACATATTTCTGTGGAGATGTAAAATCACGTTTAGTGCCACTGGCAGGAGTTATTGTTGCTCCAGGAGTTAATACAAATTCAGGGGCTTGGTCGGTCAAATCCGTATCAGCTTTAACCATCAGAGTTACCTTGTCATTGACAATAATCGGATCTCTTTTCAAAATATCACTTGGCACAATACATTCTTCGATATCGGCCTCCGCATTTGGAGCCTCGTCCTGGATGCAGGAAAACCCTATTGTACTAAAAAAAAGACAGGTCAATAAGCGTGTCAGCTTCATTTTGTTTCTTTTTGGGTGAATACTCTATACATCGCTCTTCGCCGAGAGCAGGTGCAAATTTACTTCCCTTTTTCGGATTTGTACACTACATTATATATTTATTACATATTTTATTGGGGGATACCGGGCTTTATTCTTACTTTTGGTGTCTGACTAACAATTGTGTATCTTTACTATTAACTCATTATAGACCATGACAACACGCAGAGATTTTATCCGGCAGGCAGCTATCCTGGGAGCCGGACTTTCTATGAATCCTTTCTTTATTAAAGCTGGAGGTAATTCAGTGGGTGCCAACGACAAAATCCGTGTCGGCCTGATCGGTTGCAAAGGGATGGGCTTTTCAGATTTGCAGGCCTTCCTCCGTAATCCGGAAGTAGAATGTATCGCACTGGCCGATATTGATGAAAAAGTGTTAAACGACAGGGCTGCCGAGACGCAGAAACTGACCGGAAAGAAGGTAAAACACCTCTACAAAGACTGGCGGAAGCTGATCGACAACAAAGATGTAGATGTCGTTATCGTCGGTACGCCCGACCATTGGCACTGCCTTCAGATGGTAGCCGCCTGCGAAGCCGGGAAAGATGTGTACTGCGAGAAACCGCTGGGTAACAGTATCGAAGAATGTAACATCATGGTACGCGCTGCCGAAAAATACAACCGCGTAGTACAGGTAGGTCAATGGCAGCGTAGCGATCCGCATTGGCAAGATGCTATGGCTTTCGTACATAGCGGGCAGCTGGGTAAGATCCGTACCGTAAGGGTATTCTCTTATCAGGGATGGTGCCCGTCGATTCCGGTCGTTGCCGACGAACCCGTTCCGGCAGGTGTCGATTACGATATGTGGCTCGGCCCGGCTCCTCAGCGTCCGTTCAACCGCAACCGCTTCCATTTTACATTCCGCTGGTTCTGGGATTATGCCGGAGGACTGATGACAGACTGGGGCGTTCACCTATTAGACTATGCACTTTACGGAATGAATGTGACGGCTCCGAATTCCATCATGGCATCGGGCGGTAAGTTCGGTTATCCGGACGATGCCTGCGAAACACCCGACCTGCTCCAAACGATTTATACTTTCGACGACTTCACCGTCATGTGGGATCATGCCATCGGAATAGACGACGGCGCTTACGGACGTAACCACGGACTCGGCTTCGTGGGTGAAAACGGCACATTAGTAATCGACCGTGGCGGCTGGGAAGTGATTCCCGAAAAAGTAAACGGTAAAGCCCGAATGGAAGCCGTAGCCCTGAAGAAAGCATATGGAGAAGGTGGTCTGAACCTGCATGTCAAAAACCATCTGGAATGTATCAAGTCGCGCAACCGCAACTGTAATGCAAGTATTGAGATCGGTGCCCATATCGCCAAGTTCTCGCAACTGGGAAATATCGCCTATCGCACCGGAAAGAAACTATCGTGGGATGGCACCAGTTTCCATGATGCCGAAGCAGACAAATACCTTTGTAAGGAATACCGCGCTCCGTGGGAACTTCCGAAAATATAAGAATAAAAGGCGGGCTCTCACGAGTCCGCCTTTCTTCTATTAAACCTTATTCTTATTATGGCATCGACCCAATCATTGATGTTCGGGACGTAATAAGTCGTTCACTGTCTTTACCGGGTTGAATGTTTCGATAGGAACTTCTACAAAGACTGTGTTCCAGTCGCTCATAGCGCCATTCCACAGGCCGGGCAATTCCAATGCTTTCAGATCGCGGCCATCCTTGCTCTTGTAAGAGATAAAGCCGGTATTTTTATCTACATATTCCGGTAAATTATATTTTTCACCTTTATGGTTCTTCAGGGCACATACCAGGTCCACCGGGTTGAAATGGGTACCTTGTTCAAACATGGCTTTCTTAGCCGGATCTTTCAAGTCGATCTGCGAACTTTCCAGTATCTGCAACGAAACAGTTCCGTCCGGGTTAACCGCCAGGAACGGACCGCCACCCGGTTCACCTACATTCTTCACCATACCGCAGACGCGCAGGGGACGCAATAACTTACCTTTAATATAAAGGATCAGTTCGGCATCTTCCAGCAATTTCATTTCCGGGTTCTTCACACAGAGATCGTATTGAAGGAAATGGATCATTTCTTCCACCTGGTCGTGGGTGTATTTGCCTGTCTCGATCAGGTCGAGATAATTGAAAATACGTTCCTGCAATGTTACCAGTACACCGGCAATCACTTTCTTGAAGATTACGGTCGAACATTTGAAACTGTCGGGAACCACATTGTCGATGTTCTTTACGAATACGACATCAGCATCTATATCGTTCAGGTTTTCGATCAATGCACCATGACCTCCAGGACGGAACAACAATTTGTCATTCTTGTCGCGGAAAGGATTGTTCTCCATATCGGCAGCGATCGTGTCGGTACTCGGTTTCTGAACACTGAAAGAGATATCATAAGCAACGGAGAATTTTTCTTCGTACTCGTGCTTCTTTTCATTCACCAGTTTTTCAAACAAGGCTTTATGTTCGGGAGAAACAGTGAAATGGATATTTACTTCGCCGGCATTGTTCTTGGCATACATGGCACCTTCGGCCAGATGTTCTTCCATAGAAGTGCGTACCTTATCGGCAGTCTTATGGAACAGAAGCAAGCCTTTAGGTAACTGTCCGTAGTTCAGCCCCTTGCTATCCAACAGGTTCGATACGACTGCTTTGTAGTTGCCTGATACAATGAGTGCCGGAATGTCTTTTCCGTCATTTTTCACACAAGCGGCATTCAATTCATTATAGAAAGCAAAACGGGTGATCTCGTTGAAGAACTTCTTTTCAAAGTCAGTGGTCGGCACGTCATAGGCAGCAGACAGAAATTCGTAGAGGTTCTTAAACATACGGCTGGCAGCACCCGACGCCGGAACGAACTTAAGGATTCTTTTATTTTTAGCCAGGTAAGCATCCCAGGCATCCATATAGGTGGCCTGGTCTTCCTGCGAAACAACCATTATTCCTTTTTCAACCGAAGCCGAAGCGGCAATCTCAAGGTAAGGAAAGCCTTTTACGAAACAAGCTAACTGTTCTTCAATCTGCTGTTCGCTGATCCCTTTATCCGCCAGCTGTTTTAAATCGTTTGCGTTTAACATAGCATATCTTTTTAAATTAGTATTCTTATCCATTTCGACCCCCTCCGGGCCTATGCTTCTCGCAAATGTATAAAAATACCCTTAGATTATAGTTGATATTCGGAGAAAAAAGATACTTTTACAGTATGTTTTACGGCCTGTCCTCAAATGGGCAGTAAAAAAAGAGACGCAACTATGGATATACAACCGTTCTTTACTGAGGAGGAGAGAAAAGATTTCTTCTCGAAATACAGACAATTGGTACGTAGCCTTTATTCCTTTTTACAGAAAGAGGATATACGGAAAATGAAAGAATTGATGCAGCGTGTTGTCGCCCTCGACTGTTACGGAAGAGACAAGAACGGCATCAACGGTCTGATCCGCAATATAAATACCGCCCTGATCGCAACAACGGAAATCGGCCTGAAACGGACTTCCGTGATCGCACTCCTACTCTATCGCCCTGTGCTGAAAAAGGTCGTGACGCTGGAGGAAGTCGAGAAAACATTCGATGAAGATGTGACGCTGATCATCCGCCGGCTATTGAAAACATCCGACCTGTATGCACGCAATACGGCTGTCAACTCAGAGAATTTCCATCACCTGCTCTTTTCCTTTGCGGAAGATGTACGGGTGATACTGATTATGATTGCCGACCGTCTTTGCCTGATGCGCCTGGGTAAACAGCTAAAGGAAGACGACCGTTTGCGGTTGGCTACCGAAGCATCGTATCTGTATGCTCCGTTGGCCCACCGTCTGGGATTGTACAAAATCAAAAGCGAACTGGAAGACCTGTCGCTGAAATATACCGATCCGAAGCAGTTTGATTTCATCAAAAAAAAGCTGAATGAGACGAAACGTTCGCGCGATATCTATATTGCCGAATTTATCGCTCCTATCAAAAAGAAGTTGCAGGCAATGGGCCTGAAGTTCGATATCAAAGGACGTACGAAGTCAATCCATTCCATCAACAACAAGCTCAAAAAGCAAAAGATCGAGTTTGAAGGGATTTATGACTTGTTCGCTATCCGTGTCGTACTGGATACTCCTTTGGAGAAGGAGCGTTCGGACTGCTGGCAGGTCTACTCGATCATAACCGATATGTCCCAGCCAAACCCGAACCGTATGAAAGACTGGATATCCATTCCGAAGACGAATGGATACGAAAGCCTCCACATCACGGTAATGGGCCCGCAAAACAAATGGGTGGAAGTACAGATCCGTACCCGCCGTATGGACGAGATTGCCGAGAGGGGACTGGCCGCCCACTGGAAATACAAAGGGGTAAAAGCCGAAAGCGGACTGGACGAGTTCCTCAACACCGTCCGTGCAGCCCTCGAAGAGAAGGAAAACAATCCGCTCGACCTGATGCAGGATTTCAAGATGGACCTGTACAAAGACGAGATATATGTCTTCACTCCTACCGGCGAGCTGATCAAACTGGCCAAAGGGGCAACTGTGCTCGACTTTGCCTTTGCCATCCACTCGAAGTTGGGTAGTAAATGTGTATCGGCCAAAGTAAACGAGAAAAACGTACCTATTAAATATGTACTTCATAACGGAGATACGGTTTCGATCGTCACCTCCCCTACGCAGTCGCCGAAACGCGACTGGCTGAATATCGTCGTCACCTCCAAAGCCCGTGTAAAGATCAAGCAGGCACTGCGGGAAGAGACGGCCAAAGCGGTCGACTTCGCCAAGGAAATGCTGCAACGCCGTTTCAAGAACCGGAAGATCGAGATGGACGAACCTTACCTGATGCGTTACATCAAGAAAAAAGGGTTTAAGACCGTCACCGACTTCTATATTGAAATAGCGGAAGAACGGCTGGATGCCAACAATGTGATCGACGAATACCAGGAATATGTACGGAAGGAAACCGAAGGGAACGAACGCTCGGAAGTGCGTAGTGCCGAAGAGTACATCAAGACCACCGAAGTGGAAGAGATATCCACGAACAAGGATGTGCTTGTGATCGACAAGAACCTGACGGGTATAGAATACAAACTGGCCAAATGTTGTAATCCGATCTATGGGGATGATGTTTTCGGATTTGTTTCTACACAGGGAATTAAGATACACCGTCTGGATTGTCCGAATGCACAGGAGATGTTCAGCCGTTTCGGTTATCGTATCATCCGGGCCAAATGGAGTGGAAAAGGAGACAATGGCTACATCGTCACGTTGCGGGTGATCGGGCGTGACGACATCACGATCGTAACAAACATTACCTCGGTGATAGGGAAAGAAAACAATGTTACGCTCCGTTCGCTGAACATCGACTCGGTAGACGGTATCTTCCAGGGGAACTTCGCCGTACTGGTAAGGGATACCCATTCGTTGAATATGCTGGTCAAAAAGATAAAAGCCGTCAAAGGAGTGAAAACGGTAGACCGCCTGAACTCATAAGAAAAAAGGCTCGTCCACGAATGGCGAGCCTTTTTCATTTTTTATAACCAAATAATTAATACTAAAGTAACAAAATAAAGTTCTATATATTTTTATACAAATCAATACACTTCAATAAATTTTCTGAAAGACAAAGATAAATCTTTTTGTTCTACTTTTTTAAGAATATATCCTCACCGAACCAAATCCGGTGATTATTGAACAAAAAGATTTATTTTAAGGACAAGTTAGTCTTTTGCCTGATGTACGGTAAGTTGCGGGAATGGAAAACCGATACCTTCTGCATTAAATGTTTCATAAATAGCCTTATTGGTATCAAAATAAACGCCCCAGTAATCGGAACTTTTCACCCATACACGAACAACGACATTCACACTACTGTCGGCCAGTGCACTTAAAGCGATGAAAGGAGCCGGTTCGTTCAACACACGCGTTTCTTGTGACAGTACAGACTCGATCACACTCTTAACATGATTAAAATCGCTACCGTACTCTACACCGAAAGTCCACTCTACACGGCGGGTCGGTTCATTACCGATGTTGGTAACGACACCGCTGCTCAGCGCACCGTTAGGGATAAATATATTTTTATTGTCTGCCGTGAGCAGGATCGTATGGAAAATCTGAATTTCCCTTACCGTACCTCCCACACCTTGCGACTCGATATAATCGCCTACCTTATAAGGCTTGAAAAGCAATATGATCAGTCCACCTGCAAAGTTCGACAGGTTCCCGCTCAAAGCCATACCGATGGCAACACCGGCAGAAGCCAGCAGCGCCGCAAAAGAAGTTGTCTGTACCCCCAGCGCACCGACGACCGAAATAATCAACAGTATCATCAAGGTTACATTGACAAGACTTCCGACAAAAGTCTTCACCGACGGGTCGAAGTCACGCTTGGTTAGAATACGACGAACGAGTTTGTTTATCATCCGGATAATAAACCGCCCTACAATAAATACGATTACAGCTTTAATTATTGTCCACCCTAAATGACTGCCCTGCTCTATCAGAGAATTAATAAAACCTTCCAATCTCGGATTGGACGCCAACACATCTAATAATATCATAAATCCATCATTTTTAATTAAACACTTTTATCTTATAACAATCAAAGTCCCCAAAAGTCTTAGAAACTGTTTTGATTTTTTACAAACAGCCTTTTTTTATTCTTTTATTGTTATTTTCGCCTATGCTTTGAGCGTCTTTTCGGCCATATCCGCCTCTCTTCTTCGTCAGATAGCCCGCTATCTTCCTCATCAGAGGGACGAATCTGCCCCGAAAAGCCTTCTCAAATCATCAGGCGAAAAAATCAAAACAGTTTCTTATAAAATGTGGCAAAGGTATAAAGTTTTTTTAATCCGGCGGCCGAACAATATATTTACGTAGCTTTGTATCCATTCCAAATAACAGATAAAAACAACAGAATGAGACTACTTTCGATATTCATTGTCTTCCTACTGGTGACGGCAAGCAGTTACGCTCAATCTTACGAAGAGTTGATTGAAAAGAGTTACGATTTCCTCGACAAGAAAGACCTGGTATCTGCCGAAGAAAGTCTGCGCTCAGCCATGCGCAAAGAACCGGGTAACCCGATGAACTACGCGTTACTGACCAACCTGGGAAGTATACAACGCCGGCAGGGAAAACTGGAAGATGCTTTGCTCTCCTATACAGCTGCACTCAGCGGACGTCCCAATAACCCGACAATCCTCGAAAACCGTGCTTCGTTATACTCCGAAATGGGTGAAACGGAAAAGGCATTGAGCGATTACAACGCCCTCCTCATCGAAGAACCGACAAACGAAGAGGCTCTCTATTGCCGGGGATTGATCTACATACAAAAGAAGAATTATATCTGGGCCGAGCAGGATTTCGACAAAATATTGGAGATCAACGAAAAGTCGGTACGTGCCCGCCTGGGACATGCCATCCTGGAAAAGATGCGTGGCAACTACGACGAGAGTGAAAAGATTTTCAATTACCTGATCAGCCAGATGCCTCGCGACTGGCTCCTGTATGAAGGACGGGCCGATGTCTACTTCATGATGGGAAAGAATGCGCGGGCCATGGCCGATATCAGCAAAATTTTTGCTGAAAGCACACCCGGTGCTTCCTTATATGTATTAAGAGGTAAAGTAAAACTGGCCCAATACGAAAAGGAGTCTGCCGCCAACGACTTTCAAAAAGCACTCGAAATGGGATACGACCCGGCAGTCATCGAGGAGTTGATGAAGATGACGAAATAAACGGGTTAAACTAAAAAGGGCGGTTTACAAACCGCCCTTATAAAAAATATCCTACTACTAAATTATTTCTTTGCAATATATTCAGCAATCCAATCCCCTACTTCACTTGTCTTATAGGCTTTACCGTTTTCAGCTATATCTTCCGTTACGACATTGGCATCCATAGAGGCGGCAACGGCTTCACGGATCAAAGCACCTTCCTCCATCAGGTTGAAAGCATATTCGAACATCAGGGCGGCACTCAGGATAGTGGCCAGCGGGTTTGCGATATTCTTTCCGGCAGCTTGCGGGTAAGAGCCGTGGATCGGTTCGAATACAGAAGTATGTACACCGATAGAGGCCGAAGGCAACATTCCGAGTGAACCTGTAATCACAGACGCTTCATCCGTCAGGATATCACCGAACATATTTTCAGTCACCATCACATCAAAACTCTTCGGCCACTGAACCAGACGCATCGCAGCATTGTCCACAAACATATATTCGGTTTCCACATCCGGATATTCTTTTTCGATTTCCTGTGCAACCTGGCGCCACAGGCGGGAAGTCGCCAATACATTCGCCTTATCGACAACTGTTACTTTCTTGCGTCGTTTCTGTGCATACTGGTAAGCCAGGCGAACGATACGTTCGATCTCCTCACGGGTATAAACGCAGGTGTCGTATGCCGTATTTCCATCTTCGCTTCTACCTTGCGGACGACCGAAATACATACCACCTGTCAATTCGCGGATACACATAAAGTCTGCTCCTTCGATCAGTTCGGCACGAAGCGGCGACTTATGCAATAACGAAGGAAACGTTGTCACCGGGCGGATATTGGCAAAAAGCCCCAGTTTCTTACGCATACCCAGCAATCCCTGTTCGGGACGTACCTTGGCAGACGGGTTATTATCGTATTTCGGAGAACCGATCGCACCAAAATAAACGGCATCACTCTGCATACAGAGCTCGTGCGTTTCGTCCGGATACGGGTTGCCTGTTTCATCGATGGCAACAGCTCCCACTAAAGCATGTTTGTAACTTAATTCATGGCCATATTTCTCACATACGGCTTTTACGGCTTTCATGCCTTGTTCTACAATCTCGGGACCGATACCGTCGCCGGGAAGGACTGCGATGTTTAATTTCATATAAATAACTGTTCTTTTAGTCTCTTTTAAATAACACATATTTGGGTTCCGTGGGGACATAACTGTCGTCATCCCACAGGGTGCTCGTAATCATCAGGTCTGCACTGTAACGGTTACAAGCGATCGGCACGTTATGAACACGACACTGGCGAAGCAACATCTGGATGTCGGCTTCGTGAGGCTGCGGATTCAAGTCGTCGATCAGAAAGATCGCCAGATCCACTTCCTTCCGTACTACCATTGCTGCAATTTCGGCATCTCCGCCTAACGGACCGGAATGCATACAAGTAATTTCAGCACCTACGCCTTTCTCGTCGAAAGCGCTGCGAATCAGTCCACCGGTGGTTCCGGTACATACCAAATGATGATGGGAAAGGAATTCTGCATTGTGTACAGCCCATTCTACCATGTCTGCTTTACGGTTATCGTGCGCTACGAGCGCAATGGTCAATCTTTTGTTCATAACTAATACCTCCTATAATTATTGTTCGATCTTATTCAGCATCTTCAGCGTTGCCTTGATGGCGGCTTCTGTCTGGTCGGCATCAAGACCGCGGGTTTTAAAGTCTACTCCGGCAAAATTCCAGCTGATGATCGTCTGTACGAAAGCGTCGGTACGACCGCCGGGAGGAATAGATACGGAATAGTTGGTCAACATCGGGAATGGACGCCCCAGATCCGAATAGATCTTACGAAGGGCGCGAACGAATGCGTCATACTGTCCGTCGCCACAAGCCGATTCCTGATAAGCCTCACCGTTGATCTCGATCTTCAGTGTTGCTACAGGCCTCAGTCCCTGTGCCAAAGATAATGAATAATTTAATATACGGATACGTTGATCTGTCATAGTATCATGGTGAAGGACATCACTGATGATATAAGGCAGGTCTTCGGTTGTCACCATTTCTTTCTTATCACCCAACTCGATAATGCGCTCGGTAATCTTACGCATGGATTCGTCGTCGACGTCTATTCCGAGCGATTCCAGGTTCATACGGATATTGGCTTTACCGGATGTTTTTCCGAGTGCATATTCGCGTACACGTCCGAAGCGTTCGGGGATCAGGTCGTTGCAATACAGATTGTTTTTACTGTCGCCATCCGCATGCACACCGGCGCATTGCGTAAAGACATGTTCTCCGATAATCGGGCGGTTCGGGGCAATATGAATGCCGGAATAGGTTTCTACCAGACGGCTCGCGGCATTGATCTTTTCTTCTTTAATAGGAGTTTCTTCTCCCAGTTGATCTTTTATTACAGCGATCACACTGCTGAGCGGTGCATTTCCTGCCCGTTCCCCCAAGCCGTTGATAGTGGTATGTATACCGTGTATTCCCGCCCGCACAGCCGAGTAGACATTGGCTACTGCCAGGTCGTAATCGTTATGGGCATGGAAATCAAAATGCAGGTCAGGATAACGATCCACCATCTGCTTACAGAAATCGTATGTATTTCCGGGATTCAGAATGCCCAATGTATCAGGCAGCATAAAACGGCGGATGGGTAGGTCTTTCAACGCATCAACCAATAGGAATACATAGTCGGGAGAATTCTTGATCCCGTTCGACCAGTCTTCCAGATAAATATTTACATCAATACCTTTTTCGGTAGCCAGCGATACAACAGAACGGATATCTGCAATATGCTGTTCAGGCAATTTGCGGAGTTGTTCGGTTACGTGTTTATACGAACCTTTACAGAGTAGGTTTACCACGCGGCAACCGGCCGATTCGATCCAGTTGAGCGAGGCGTCGCCATCTACAAAACCCAATACTTCGAGCTTATGCAGATTTCCGGTACGTTCGGCCCAGGCAGCCACACGTTTCACGGCTTCGAACTCTCCGTCCGATACGCGTGCCGAGGCTACCTCTACGCGGTTCACTCCCAAATCGCTCAACAACATTTGTGCAATGCTGAGCTTTTCATGAGCCGCAAAGGAGACACCCGATGTCTGTTCCCCGTCCCGAAGGGTTGTATCCATTATTTCTACCATCCTATTTTCTGTTTGCTTCGTACGATTCTATTTTGGACTTGTTAGCCAAGAGGTAGTCGATATCGTCAAGGCCGTTTACCAGACAGTCTTTCTTATATGCGTTGATGTCAAAGGATTCGCTTTTACCGGTTGCATTGTTGGTTATCGTCTGCGAAGGGAGATCGATCGTCAGCGTCGCTTTCGGATCGGCTTCGACAGATGCGAATATCTCTGCCAGGAACTCAGGAGAAACAACAACCGGAACGAGCCCGTTGTTCATCGAATTGTTCTTGAAGATGTCGGCGAAGAAACTGCTGACAACAGCCCGGAATCCATATCCGGCAATCGCCCAGGCAGCATGTTCGCGGCTGGAACCGCTACCGAAGTTCTTTCCGGCTACCAGGATCTCTCCTTTATACGTCTTCTGATTCAGTACAAAGTCAGGATTAGGGTTGCCCGCCTTGTCATAACGCCAGTCGCGGAAAAGATTATCGCCGAAGCCCTCGCGTGTGGTCGCTTTCAGGAAACGGGCCGGGATGATCTGGTCTGTGTCTACATTCTCCAGAGGAAGAGGTACACAGGTGGATGTTACTATCGTGAATTTTTCTTTCATTTCGTTCTTTTGATTTTTCAGTTCGTAATCTTATTACATTAAATCTCTCGGATCGGTAATCTTTCCTGTTACTGCGGCAGCCGCTGCAACCAACGGACCGGCCAGGATCGTGCGTGCACCGGGTCCCTGACGACCTTCGAAGTTACGGTTTGAGGTGGATACGGCATATTTACCGGCCGGAACCTTATCTTCGTTCATGGCCAGACAAGCAGAACAACCCGGCTGACGCAGTTCGAAACCAGCCTCATTCAAGATTTTGTCGATACCCTCGGCACGGATCTGGCGTTCTACCTGCCAGCTTCCGGGTACGAGCCATACAATTACATCATCCGCTTTTTTCTTACCTTTCACCAAAGAAGCGAAATCGCGGAAGTCTTCGATACGGCCGTTCGTACAACTACCCAGGAAGACATAATCGATCTTTTTGCCCAATACCGGCTCTCCGGCAGTGAACCCCATATAATCAAGTGATTTTTTATAAGAGATACGGCCGGCTTCGTCCACACTCTCCATTGTCGGGATGCTTTCACGTATGCCCATTCCCATACCCGGATTGGTACCGTAGGTGATCATCGGGTCGATATCTTCGGCATGGAAAACAATCTCTTTGTCGAATTTTGCATCGGGATCGCTATATAGTTCGCGCCATTCAGCCAGGCTCTTTTCCCAGGCTTCGGCACGGGGGGCGAATTCGCGGTCTTTCAGATAGTCGAAAGTCACCTGGTCGGGAGCGATCATACCGCCACGAGCACCCATTTCGATGGACAAGTTACAGATAGTAAGGCGTTCTTCCATTGTTGTATTGCGAATGGCTTCGCCGGCATACTCAACGAAATAACCGGTGGCACCGCCTGTTGTCATCTTACTTATAATGTACAGGGCAAAGTCCTTGGCTGTTACGCCCGGTTTACGTTTGCCGTCGATAGTGATACGCATCGTCTTCGGCTTGCGCTGCATGATACATTGGGTAGCCAGAGTCATTTCCACTTCGCTGGTACCGATACCGAAAGCGATAGCGCCCATAGCACCGTGGGTAGATGTGTGGGAGTCACCACAAACGATCGTCATACCCGGCTGGGTCATACCTGTTTCCGGCCCTACCACATGGATGATACCATTCTTCGGATGTTGCAGACCGTAATAAGTCAGGTTGAAATCTTTAGCATTCTGCTCCAACGTATCTACCTGGTTTTTCGATACCGGGTCTTCGATCGGTTTCTCCTGGTTCAATGTCGGAATATTATGATCCGGCATACAAGTGATCTGTTCCGGACGGAAAGGCTTCAGGCCACGGGCACGTAACCCGGCGAAAGCCTGCGGACTGGTCACTTCATGGCAATACAGACGGTCGATATAAAATTGTATTGTTCCGTCGGGAAGGGTATCCACCACATGCTTCTCCCAAATCTTCTCAAATAATGTCTTGCTCATTGCTAATTATGTATTATGTTATTTTACGAACTTATTGATTGCATCGATAAAGGCTTCCACTGAAGCTGCGATAATATCGGTGTTGGCAGCAAACCCATAATAGTTATTCCCATCGTATTCAACCTGCATATGTACTTTACCCATATCGTCGCTACCCTTATTAATCGCCTGAATGAGAAACTCCTGGATAGTCATCGTGCGGTGAATGATCGATTTGACGGCTTTAATGGCTGCATCGACAGGACCGTTTCCGGATGCGGCAGCTTCAAACTTCTCACCGGCAATATCCAGACAGACACTGGCTACCGACTGTAAACCGACACCGGAAGTAACCTGCAGGTAATCCAGTTTAATACGATGCATGGCGGTACGGTCTTTGCCGGCCAGCATCAGTACGTCGTCGTCGTTGATATCTTTCTTACGGTCGGCCAGTTTCAGGAACTCTTCATATACCTTATCCAGCTTTTCCTGGCTCAGTTCCACACCCAATACACTCAGACGATGTTTCAAGGCGGCACGTCCGCTACGGGCTGTCAGTACGATTGCGTTATCGTCGATACCGACATCTTTCGGGTCGATGATCTCATAGCTTTCGCGGTTCTTCAATACGCCATCCTGGTGGATACCGGAAGAGTGAGCAAACGCATTACGTCCGACAATGGCTTTATTCGGCTGGATAGGCATATTCATCAGGCTTGAAACCATACGACTAATACCATAGATCTTAGTTGTATTGATATTTGTTTCGATAGCACGTTCTTTATGGCTGCGGAAGATCATGGCAACTTCTTCCAGGGAGGTATTTCCGGCACGTTCGCCGATACCGTTGATGGTTACTTCCACCTGGCGTGCACCATTCAAAACACCCTGTACGGTATTAGCGGTAGCCATTCCCAAGTCATTATGGCAGTGGGTAGAAATGATTGCATTCTGTATACCGTCTACGTGTTCCATCAGATATTTGATCTTTGCACCATATTCGTCAGGCAGACAATAACCGGTCGTATCAGGGATATTTACAACTGTGGCACCGGCTTTGATCACGGCCTCGACGACACGGGCCAGATAAGCATTGTCCGTACGTCCGGCATCTTCGCAATAAAATTCAATATCTTCCACATATCGTTTAGCATATTTCGTAGCTGCGATAGCACGTTCCAGAATTTCATCCTGGTTGGAATTGAATTTATAACGGATATGATAATCGGAAGTACCGATACCGGTGTGGATACGTCCGCGTTTAGCGTACTTCAAAGCTTCGGCAGCCACGTCGATATCTTTTTCGACGGCACGAGTCAACGCACAGATGGTCGGCCAGGTGACAGCTTTCGATATCTCGACAACACTATTGAAGTCCCCCGGGCTCGATACCGGAAATCCTGCTTCAATCACATCTACGCCAAGTTCTTCAAGCGCTCTTGCCACCTGAATCTTTTCAATACTGTTTAACTGGCATCCCGGAACTTGCTCACCATCTCTCAACGTGGTGTCAAAAATAAATAATCTGTCTGACATAATCTTATACTCTTAAATTTGTTTATATTCTTGTTTGTATCCATAAAAAAAGCCCTTCTCACAAGGAAGTGAGAAAGGCTCTTTAATATCTTCATGCATCAGAAAAGCACGTACAGTCTCACTTCCTATCCCGTTCCCAGAGTAGAATAATGTTTAGAGAAATAATGAGACTATTTGCTATGTTCTGTTTCATTGTCTTTTCTTATTTAACGCTGCAAAGATACAGCCTTTTTTTAAACCGCCAAATATAAAACGATATTTTTTATACGCTTTTTCTTATAATCTGAAAGAGGAAATACAATTGAATCTATAATTCATTAGTTCAAGAATGATAAAATGTACCGTTATTTGGTTATCCTCAGCTTATCGATCTCCTTCCCTTCCGTATCCAGTATTTTTATGTTCAACACCCTGGAATCAACTTCCGCCTTCAATACGGTATTATTGGAATTTACAATAATGGGAAACCGAACGTCCTCTTTCGCATCATTCCGTATATAACGGTGAAGATGAGCACAAAGCATAATATCGACACCTGCATTATTCAGTAATGGCATAAACTTTTCAGCCACTTCCTCATTGCCATGCCATCCGCCAAAAGGAGGAATATGACAAACAACCACTTTGAATGGTGCTTCCTTATATTCTTTGCTTTCAAGTACGCCTTTCAACCATTCAGCCTGCTCCGTACGATATTGGTCATAGACAGTTATTCCGGCATACTCCAGGTCTGAATCCGGCTTATCTTCACCGCTATCCAAAATAACGAAACAGACAGGTCCCTGGCGAAACATATAATAGATATGTTCCTGTTTGGGAGAAAAATAGTCCTGGAAAGCCGTTGCGAAAGATCCGCGTGTTTCATGATTACCACGGGTATAATACATCGGTATTTCAGAAGCAAAAAGTTCTGTTGCCTTATCCATAAAGCCTTCGAATATTTCTTTTTCACTATTGAAGATAGATACCATATCTCCATTGAACAGGAACATATCGGTTGTTTTCAGGTCACAATGTGATACAAGCTTTTCCAAAAGATCACTCTTGCCATGAATATCATTAACCATCGCAAAGTTAACCGCTTGCCTGCCATGATCGCTGGTCTGAAACTCTAATGGTTGTTTCCCGTAAACAGAGGTGGCAGCCACATTCCCATATATCACTCGCCAACCGACATGACTCAGGACCTCCTGTGAATATACCCGATACCGATAACGTGTACCCCCCTTCAATCCTTTCAGATGAACTGCATGAACGGTAGATGTCTGCTTTATTCCGTTCTTTGCATTGAAGAACTTCGGACGTTCCGTCTGATAAAAATGTGTCCCGTCATCCGGTGCCAGCTCCACCCAACCTACCGATGGTTTATTGACCGTCCAGACGATTGTCACTTCATTCTCACCCAGATTTTGCAGATAAGGGGCATGGGTGATTTGGATGTCATCCTGTGAAAAGGCAGGAAGAATAGCCAATAACAAAAAGAAAAAGAAAAGATTGATCTTATTCATGGTATTATTTTAAGTTATTAATGATTTGAATTTTACAAAGATATTCAGTTCATCGCTCCTTTACAAGAAAATAAGTAGTATAAAAAAAGAGGCATATCCATCGCGGACACGCCTCTCGTCTTTACTTACTATAATTTACAAATTAATTTCCTTTAAACGGATTCTGTTCAGATTCACTGATAACAGTATTCTGTGTGAATTCCAATTGTGGAATCTGATACAGGAAGCGGTAGTCATTAGACGGCAAATAACCGTAAGGAGCTTTATCGGTCGGATTATAGTTATCCAGGAAATTCAAGCCCAAAGAGAAATGACCTGCCGGATCTTCCGTGGTTGCAGCATAACGATAAAGCGGTTTCTGCAAACGCATCAAATCATACATACCTGTTACACCTTCTCCTAATAATTCCTTACGGCGTTCTACATAAATAGCTTCCAAAAGTACATCTTTATCAACTGCCGTGGTCGGTTTAGCCACTTCACGAGCGTTTTGCAACGTATTCAGATGAGACAAAGCTGCTCCCAGGTTGTTCAGGTTAGCTTCAGCTTCCGCCATGATCAATAACATTTCAGCACTACGCATGTAGCAAAATTCAGGATAGGTATGTCCCTGAGGAGAACCATTGGCATCACCATAATATTTGAATTTGTTATATGCCCATTTAGCCCTTGTTTCCTCATTACCATTAGCTGTACGATGCCAGAACATAACGGGTTTCACATCAGCATCTGTCACACCTTCTGTTTTTGTACATTTACTGCCACGGAAATCAGTTTCGTCAAACAATTGTACATACCTGGAATCAACAAATAAGTTGATGAAGCTATAAATCGGACCATCAGTCATACCTTCACCATAACCCGGATCCTGATTATACCAATAGTTAAACTCTGTATTGGAACTAATATTAGACAAGTTTGTAAACTTAATTCCCCAGATAACTTCCTTACATCCGTCTGATATTAGATTATCAAACCCACTACACCATTCCGTTTTAGTCATCAATGAAGAATGATTGTCATACAACTTCTTTGCTTCCGTCAGTGCATTATTCCAGTCACCCATCACCTGATATACACGAGCCAGATAACCGGCAGCAACTTCAGCATTCACACGCCATTCTTCGCTACGTTCAAAAGAAGCCAGCAGAGATTCTGCATCTTTAAGATCCTTGATCACCTGCTGATAACCTTGTTCTACAGTAGAAAAAGGCATGGAATCAGGATCATCGGAAGACAAACGAAGAATAACACCACGTTTATCTTTAGCAATAGCATAAGTCTGCTGATAATTCAAAAGTAGATTGAAATAAGCGATACCACGCATGGCCAGGCACTGTCCTTTCAATTCAGCTTTCTCAGCTTCACTACCTGTCGCTTCGGGAAGTGCATCAATAATGACATTTACCTGGTTGATAATTTTATACATATTTGTCCAGATTCGTTTTGCATAGTCACCAGCAGATTGCGTACGACCTTCGCTAAAACGATAGTGATCCTCTACCGAACCACCGTAATTCTTTGTACTCAGGATATCTGCACCCAGCAAATCATATCCCATGCACAGCCCGGTAACACCAGCATAACAAGCATCGTTCTGACTGCTGGCACCGGACTCACCTAATAATAAATATTTATAAGTACCGGTCAACGACATATTCAATCCCGTCGTACTGGAGAGGATGGTTGATTCATCTACATCCGTTGATGAATTGGTAGTCAATTCCCCCGTACAATTGCTCAGAGAGATCGCCAATAAAGCAATTGCTGTAAATTTAAATGTTCTATATAATCTTTTCATACTTCGACTTAATTAAAATGTTACCTGAATACCTGCCATATAAACTCTTCTTGATCCCTGAACACCATTATCGGTTTCGGTATTACCATTGTAGTTATTACCTAACACACCGGTTTCCGGTTCGCTGTGACGTTTAGCAGCCGGTCCGAATGTACACAGGTTATCACCTGTCAGATAAACACGAGCATTGGCAATACCCAGTTTCTGAGTCAACATTTTCGGAATCGTATAGCCCAATGTAACGTTTCTCAAACGCAGAAAGTCGTTGTTGAACAAGAAGAAATCCGTACGTTTCACATTCAAGCTGGCATTAGCGGAAGACAAACGGGAGAACTCAGCCTGATCACCCGGTTTTTCCCAACGTTTTCCTTCCACCAGGTCCTGAATCATGCCTACGCCATCCAAACCTGCTGTACGTTCCAACCAGGTATAATCGTACATAGTAGCTCCAAACGAAGCATAGAACATGAATGACAAGTCAAATCCTTTATAATTAAATGTATTGGTAATAGATCCGAAAGCAGTCGGAATAGCTGATCCGCACCATTGGTAATCATTCATGGTCACATCCGAATAGTTTTCAGTTGTTTTCCATCCGCCATTACCATCCTTGATCAGATAAAGACGATTACCATTGTCCGGATTTACGCCGGCATGTTTCGGCATGTAAAATTCATACAATGAATGTCCTTCTTCCAGTTTATAGGTTGCACCACGATTTGCATAAGTATAAGCACCACCAGGCAAATAAGTTACTTCATTGTCCAAAGTAGAGAAGTTTAAGTCAATATTCCACTGGAACTCCTTATTCTTAATAGCGGCAGCGCTTAAAGTAATTTCAAAACCACTGTTACGGACATTACCTAAGTTCGTATTGTAACCGGCAGCATCCCCAACCTGTGCTGACAACGGCAGGTCACGATAATACAACAAATCTTTTGAACTGCGTGAATAATATTCGATTGTTCCACTCAGACGATTCAGGAAAGAAAAGTCTACTGCAATGTTATATTGTTCGTTTCGTTCCCATTTCAGGTTTGGAGTGGCAATAGTCATCGGCTTGTAACCAGCTGCACCAAACAGGTTTTCTTTTGTATAATAAGCCTGGTAAGCATACAGAATTTCATCTCCAGCCTGCCCGTTACCTGCATTACGAGGATATAACTTATCATTACCCGACGTACCATAGCTACCACGAAGAGAAAGATTATCCAACCAACTGCTTGTATTTTCCATGAATTTTTCTTTCGAGATTCTCCAGGATGCACCTACAGAGAAGAAGTTACCCCAGCGACTATCTTTGCTGAAACGGGAAGATCCGTCACGACGGAAAGAAGCCGACAAGTAATATTTGTTCTGGAAATTATAATCCACCTTACCAAAGAACGACAGCAAAGAATAACGATTGCGCCAGGAGTTAATTTCCCAATTAGTTGTTGTTGAAGCCGTTTCAAATTGACCTATCTGCATGATACCTTCACCATAACTATAGTCATACTGTTGGTTATAGTGATAAAACTCATGACCTAACATAAGATCCAGATTATGTTCACCAAAAGATTTATTCCAGGTCAACAAATTATTCCAGGTTACAGACTGAGTCTTGTAATTAGTACGGGAAGCCCAACCACCATTTGTAAGCACTGTAACACCGTATGGCTGCTGTTGTCCTTGTCCGTGAACAGCTGAACCATATTGATATTGCGTTTCCGTAATATCATCCAGGTTTACATTCGTCTTGAATTTTATATCGAAAGGCAGATTCAGACCTGCAAAATAGTGAGCTGTCAGCATGCCACCTTCTTTATTGTTAAAGTCGTCATCATTAGGGTTATTCCAATAGTCACCGGAATTAGCCAAACTGTGTATACCAAAGAAGTTTGCTGTATTTTCACCAAAATCATAGATACGCTTTCCTGTCTTTTCGGAAGTATACCAAGCAGTGTTATCTTCGTTACGCAACCAAGGTGAATTCAATGTATTTGTATATACAGTAGCACGGGTTGCACCGGAGATATTCTGACGTGAATAGCTATAAGCCAGGCTTCCACCCATATTCAACCAATTCGTCAACTCGGTAGTAACACTGGCACGGAATGAATAACGTTTATAATACTGGTTATTAGCATACCCCTTATCATTCAAATAAGATAAAGATGTGAAATAATTGGTTTTGCCATCTTGTGTAGCACCACTGACATCAATGCCGTAATCCTGACGCAATTTTCGTGAGAACAAAGCACCATACCAGTCATAATCGCTTTCATCCCACACCATTTCCAGGTCCGGGTTAGTCCAGCAATTACCATCGCCATCATGCAGTACATAATTGGAAGCATCGCCTGTCCATTTAAACGGAGTGACATATACAGTTTCTCCCTTTGAGTTTACACGCGGATTGACAGCACGTGACAATAGATTAGCAGAAGCATAATCACCGGCCGTCTTTGAATCCAGACCTTCTACATAGTGTTTGTCATTATAAATACCACGCCACAAATTAGTTAATTGCTGGTAGGGATCTGCCTTTTTAGGATTTGCTACCGCATTGTCGGAAGTACCCCAAGCACCACGGAAATTTATAACCGGCTTACCGACTTTACCTTTTTTAGTTGTAATTACCACGACTCCGTTTGCTGCACGTGAACCGTACAGTGAAGAAGCGGCAGCATCCTTCAAAACAGTCATTGACTCAATGTCTGAAGGTGAAATAGAATTTATACTACCGTCATAAGGCATACCATCCACCACATATAACGGAGTTGTCTTACCGGACATAGAACTGATACCACGAATCTGGATACGAGTTTCACCACCCGGGTTACCTTCATTATTGGAAACATTCACACCGGCACTCATACCTTGTAAGGCTTCCGTAAAGCTAGTAGCAGAAATTTTTTCCAGTTGATCAGACTTTACCACAGAAGCAGAACCTGTAAAAGAGGACTTTTTTGCTGTACCATAAGCAACAACTACGACCTCATCCAAATCCTGAGTATCGCTTGTCAGCTTTACTTTTATTGAACTTTGTCCATTCCAAACAACCTCCTGTGTCTGTAATCCGACAAAAGAAACAACAAGAACATTTCCTTTTTGAATACCATCCAATACAAAATTACCATCCATATCCGTAATTGTACCATAGGAAGTACCTTTGATAGAGATAGAGGCACCGGCAACCGGCCCCATTTCATCCTCTACGAAACCTGTAACTTTGTTTTTCTGCTGCGTGATCGTAGCACCTAATGAGGTCGGAATCACAACGGCATTAATAGTCCCGGCTGAAGCAAATACAGTAGCCAGAAGTAATGCCTTAACCAGTCTCGAGTTTGTCAACATAAGCTAAAATTACAATTAAACGATTAAACCTATTTTAACTACGCGATAGCGTTCACAAATACTCTGATTTGATTTAAAATAAGAGACTGACTTTCTGAACTTTAATACTATCGAGGAAATACCTGATCTCCAGAAAAGCATTTAAATACTTAAATTAAATGCCATAGTCTCTATAGAACTATTGTCTTGTTTTTTAGAATAAAGTAGGTTTTGTTAAATTCTTGAAGCATGCATAAATATACAAGAATACTTATTTTATCTCTACTAATATCGATATACCAATGGCAATAAACAACTTAAGGTTGTTTTTATATAATACACACCTTGCATCTCTTTGGGATTACTTATGTTAAAATTCTTAACCAATAACATTTTAACGGTATAATTAAACTCAAATTAAATAATATTACTATATTTGTCTCCTGGAATATATGAGTTCTATAGAAACTATGGTATTCAAGACATAAAAAAGGAGCCCCTAAAAGCTCCTTCTTACTATTAATAGTAATCTAGTTTTTACTGCCCGCTCCAGGGATTCTGATCAGCCTCTGAGATTGCATCGTTATTAAGGATTTCCATTTGAGGAATCTGACAGAAGAAACGGTAATCATTCGATTCAAGAATCCCCACAGGTTGAAGATCACTGACATTATATCCATTCAAGTATTGCATACCCCATACATAATGCCCGGCAGGATTTGCTGTCGTTTCACCATAACGCACCAATCGCTTCTGCAAACGAACCAGATCATAAAAACCTGCCTGTCCTTCACAAATCAGTTCTTTACGACGTTCTTTGTAGATATCTTCTAATAATGAATCCCCACCACTATTGGTAGTCGGAGTCGCATTACGTGCAACCTGCAAACGATTCAATAAAGTAAGAGCCTCTCCTGTACTACCTTTCTGTGCAGCAGCCTCCGCCATAATCAGCAACATTTCAGCACCACGCATCAAGCACACTTCAGGACGGGTAGCACTCTGGATCACACTTCCTCCATCTTCTCCATAATGTTTATACTTATCGAACGCCCATTTTGTATTGATTTCTTTGTTTGCATTCTTTGTTCGTTTCCAGAACTGATAGCGGTCTTCCTTTTCTTCAAATAATTTCACAAACTGCTCATCCACAAAGTAATCCAGGAAAGAATAGATCGGTCCATCCGCATAACCTTCACCATAACTTTCGTCCTGATTGTACCAGAAGTTAAACTGCGTACTACCTCCCAGGTTGTTATCGGCTGTATACTTCATCGCCCAAACCACTTCCGGATAATTGCCGCTGATCATATCGTCGAATCCCGAACGATACTGTTCACGCGTCATCAACTGACTATGGTTGTCATAAACGATCTTCGCTTCATTGTAAGCCCCTTCCCAGTTCTGCATCACCAGATATACACGAGCCAGAATACCGGAACAGATCTCCGAATTAATTAACCATAAGTCTGTCGGATGATAATCAGCAAGCAACGACTTTGCAGTGGTAAGGTCAGATACGATCTGAGTATATATTTCCTCCACAGTTGAAAAGCCTTTATGAGCCTCATCAGTGGAAGATGTACGCAAAATCACACCCCGTTTGTTTTTTGCAATAACATACGTCTGCTGGTAATTCTGAATCAAATGGAAGTATTGGATTCCACGCATAGCCAGTGCCTGCCCTTTAATATGCTTCTTTTGCGTTTCATCACCGCTGGCATTATCTACATTGGTCAGGATAATGTTAGCACGGTTGATCACGTTATAGCACATCGACCATATCTTGGATGCATTCCCATCCGCCTGAGTCTTTGAGTTCGAATATTGATAAGCCGTTACCTGGTCGCCACCCATATTAGTATGGCTCACGATATCCGCACCTCCTGCATCGACATACATTTGGAAACCCGGAAGCCCGGCATATACACGATCGCCTTTATCCGTATTAAAATACAACTGTTTATAAGCCGAGGTCAATACTTTTTCCAGCTGGGATATATTCTCGAGCACATCCGTATCATTCACTTTCACATACGAACTGGTTGTCAGATCGTCATCACATCCTGTCAGGGTAAAACCTACAAAAACGAGGGACAGGAAGGATATGTTTATAAATAATCTTTTCATAAATATCTTTTTTGCATTTATAATGTGATTTGAATACCGACCATATACAGTCTTCTTGAACCCTGAATACCGTTATCCGTTTCAGCGTTACCATTATAACTGTTACCCATTACACCTGTTTCGGGATCTGTAAAGCGCTTCTTTGCCGGTCCGAAAGTCAACAGGTTATTACCTGTCACATACACACGCAGGTTTTCCACCAATGCCTTACGGCTGATATTCTTTGGCAAAGTATAACCTAAAGTCAGGTTTCTCAGACGCCAGTAATGGTTGTCAAACACAAAATTATCGGCATATTTAACTGTTGCGCCATATTGAGTATACGACCAACGGGGGATAAGTGTTCCCGCATCACCCGGCTGCCTCCAGCGGTCTTCCACCAATTCTTGTACGACACCTACACCCGGACGGTTCATAATACGTTCTTTATAGGTATAGTCAGAAATCTTTGATCCATAAGAATAATAGAACATAAACGACAGGTCGATCCCTTTAAACTGGAAGTTGTTGGTGATAGAACCAAATACTTTAGGAATAGCGGAACCACAATATACAAAATCATCAGTAGTTACTTTCGCCTGATCTTCCGTACGTACCCAACCGCCATTACCATCACGGATCAACCAACCCGGCAAACCTGTTTCAGGATTCACACCGTCATATTGAGGAGCGATAAATTCGTAGATAGACTTACCTTCTTCCATTTTATAGGTACAAGCCGTACCGGCATAGGTATAAGCACCAGTCGGCAGATAAGTAACCTCATTCTTTAAGGTACTCATATTAGCATCGATATCCCATCTGAAATCTTTTGAAGTAAAGATGTTGGCATTGACAGTTATTTCAACACCACTATTACGAAGGTCACCGATATTCATATTATATCCGGAAGCTGCACCTACCTGGGCCGACAGAGGCAATTCTTTATAATACAACAGGTCATGGGATGTACGGGAATAATATTCCACCGTACCGCTCAGACGACTGAGGAAAGAAAAGTCCAAACCTACGTTCCATTGCTTATTGCTCTCCCATTTCAGATCCGGAGTCGGAGTTGTGGAAGGCTTCAAACCTGATTTCAGGTAAAGGTCGTCACTTTCGTAAGTTCCCTGATAACCATATAATACTTCATCACCTGCTTTACCGTTACTAGCGTTACGTACGATCAATTTATCGTTACCGGTCGTACCATAACTGGCGCGAAGTACCAGATTGTCAATCCATTTTGCATCTTCCAGGAAACCCTCTTTCGATATTCTCCAGGAAGCACCGGTCGACCAGAATGTACCCCAACGGTTATCGGAACTGAAGCGGGAAGAACCATCCTCACGAATAGAGGCAGAGAGATAATACTTATTCAGGAAATTATAATCCAACTTTCCAAAGAATGATAACAAAGAATACTTATCACGGCCTCCCCATACACCAAAATTTTTGGTTGTATTCGATAACTCGTATTTACCTAATTCCATGATTCCTTCACCCCAACCTTGCTCATAGTGGGAATCCCAGGTATACCACTCGTGACCAGCCATAGCGGAGATATTATGATCACCGATCGACCAGTCGCCCGACAACACATTATTCCAGGTAGTAGAGCGCTTATTGAAATCATAACGGCTGGCATAACCTCCATCCGCCAGGATAGAAATTCCATAAGGAGCAGTCTGACCACTACCATGCACAGCAGATGTATACACCATTGAACGACTCCAATAATCGTCGATATTCAAAGCAGAACGGAACTTTAGGTTATACGGCAATTTAAACTCTGTGTTAAACTGAGCCGAAAGAATATGCCCCATATTATTATCAAAACTATCATCATTCCCATTATCCCAATAGTCACCCGAATTGTTCAGGACATGCGCTCCAAAGAAGTTGTTGGTATATTTACCATAGTCGTACATTCTTTTTCCGGTCTTTTCCGAAACCACCCATCCTGTATTATCCTCGTTACGCAACCAGGGAGACGACAGTGTTGTCGTAAAGTTTGCAGCACGGCTGGCACCTCCCGATACATTTTGGCGATGACGGGAATATGACAAGCTACCTGCAACTTTCCACCAGTCGAACAGTTCCGTACTTAAATTCGTACGGAAAGAATACCGTTTGTAATACTGGCGATTTCCATACCCCTGATCATCCAGGTAACCACCGGAGAAGAAATATGAAGTCTTACCATTTCCGGTTTGCCCACTTATATCCACACTATAATCCTGACGTAGTTTTCGGGAGAAGATGGCCTTATAAACATCCCAGTCGTCTTCATCCCATACATATTCCAGATTAGGATTCATGTAAGGATTTCCGTTACCGTCATGCAAAACATAATCTTCGTTGATGTATCTAAACGGGGTCACATAAATAGTTTCACCCTTTGAATTTCTCGTTGCTTTTACCTGCTTGGTCAATGCCTGGGAAGATGCATAATCGCCGGCAGCCTTGGCATCCATGCCGTCGTAAAGCAATGCATCGTAATACAATGCATACCAGGTATTTTCCAACTGTTGATAAGGATTAGCCTTTTTAGGGTTCTTTACCGCATTGTCGGAAGTACCCCACGCCCCGCGGAAATTAATCTGAGGTTTAGCTGATTTCCCCCTCTTGGTAGTAATCATCACAACACCATTCGCAGCACGCGAACCATACAAAGAGGTTGCCGCAGCATCCTTCAACACCGTCATCGATTCGATATCCGTCGGATTGATCTGGTTAAGACCACCATCGTAAGGCATACCATCCACAATATACAAAGGATCAGCCTTTCCGGACATAGAAGCAATACCACGAATTTCGACACGAGCTTCAGCACCGGGGTTACCTTGTACGTTTACAACATTCACACCGGCCGACATACCTTGTAATGCTTCAGTAAAACCGGTACCCATTACCTTTTCCAGTTTCTCTGCTTTCACAACAGAGGCCGACCCGGTAAAGGTCGATTTCTTAGCTGTACCATAAGCAACAACCACAACTTCATCCAAATCCTGTGTCGCATCACTCATCTTGACATTTAAGTTGGCTTGCCCGTTCCACGTAATCTCCTGCGTAGCCAAGCCGACAAAAGATATTACAATAACCGATCCCCGCCGGACATTATCCAGGGTAAATCGACCGTCGGTATCGGTAATCGTACCGACAGAAGTTCCTTTTACTACGACAGAAGCACCGGCTATGGGCCCCATATCGTCAGAGACAAGGCCTGAGACCTTATTTCCCTGTTGTACTACCATCGTTTCGGGACTTGTTGGAATAGCTGCAACTACAGTACCCGCAGCTCCAAACAATACAGAAAACATTAGTGATTTAATTAGTTTTGAGTCTGTCCACATAGTTAAATTCAAGACTTTAATTAAATAATTTTAATCATAACAGTATTCATTTCATTAGAGGTTACACTTCTCTCCTCAAAAAGCGCCAGGTCCATACGCACTAAAATAAAGTTCACAAAATCAAGACACACAACTTTTTACCCACAAACACCAACCCATTTATCTTGACTAAACACACCGTACTTTCTTCAACAAATATAATCTATCATTAATAACCGCAAGCATAAAAATATATATTTAATACTTTATTCCTCACTATTTAACAATTCTTTGTAAAGAAAAGTAACTCCATAAAAACTCCTAACCTATCAAATACAATAAGTATATGAGATCAATAAACCCGCTCCACCAATAACGGGCTTTAACATATAAAACCGTGATGTTCCATACCGATGACAGATGACAGATTCAGTTGCAGATAAAAACAGCTATCTGCAACCGTTTACAACCTAATAGCCAAACAAATACAAACAACAGTTGCAGATGACAGATAAATTCGGAAAACTTTATGATAGAAAACTTACTTAGCTAAAATTTGTCACACAGGCAACCACTATATCCCTTCCCGGCACCTTTTATTGCATAGCCAGGGAGTTTCTAAATCAAAAGTCCCCGCTACTTATTATTACCCTGTACAGGGTAGCTATCCAAGGTGTACAGGATGAATAATCAGGGTGTACAGGATAATCAGACAAGATGTACAGGGTATATTTAATAAGTAAGGACTTTGGTATTAATAAGTCATGAGGAAAGACTTAGCTAGTCATAGGTTTATGCTTAACTGGTAACGGGAAAGAAAAAGCGGCAACCCGGAACATACCGGATTACCGCTTTATATCGCAAGATGTTTAATACTTATTTATCGCACCAACTATTAGTTGTTTTCGGGACGAAGTTTACGAACAACAGCACCGGCACGCCACATTTCGCTTTCACGAAGTGCTTTCAGTTCTTTTTCAAGACCTTCACGGTAGTCAGGTTTGCTGTTAGTATCGATAGAACGCTGTGCTTCGTTACCGCATGCAACTTCGCTATACAATTTCTGGAATACAGGTTTTGTGGCATCGTGGAACGGGCCCATCCAGTCCAAAGCACCGCGCTGTGCAGTAGTTGAACAGTTTGCATACATCCAGTCCATACCATTTTCTGCGAACAAAGGCATCAACGACTGTGTCAATTCTTCTACTGTTTCATTGAATGCTTCAGAAGGTTCGTGACCATTTTCACGCAGTGTTTCGTACTGCGCAAGCAGCAATCCCTGGATTGCACCCATCAAAGTACCACGTTCGCCGGTCAGGTCGGAATATACTTCTTTCTTGAAAGTTGTTTCGAACAAGTAACCTGAACCCACACCGATACCCAGTGCGATTACACGATCCCATGCTTTGCCTGTTGCATCCTGGAAGATTGCGTAGCTTGAGTTCAAACCACGGCCCTGCAGGAACATACGACGAAGTGAAGTACCCGATCCTTTCGGAGCAACCAGGATTACGTCTACATCGGCAGGAGGGATGATGTTTGTACGTTCTTTATAAGTAATACCGAAACCGTGAGAGAAATACAAAGCCTTACCCGGAGTCAGGTATTTTTTGATACGCGGCCATACTTCAATCTGTGCGGCATCTGAAAGCAGATACTGTATGATTGTCGCTTTTTCGCAAGCTTCTTCGATATCGAACAGTGTTTCGCCCGGTACCCAACCGTCTGCAACGGCTTTTTCCCAAGTCTTACCACCTTTACGTTGTCCTACAATTACGTTAAAACCGTTGTCGCGCAAGTTCAGGCTCTGACCCGGACCTTGTACGCCGTAACCTATCACAGCGATAGTTTCGTCTTTCAATACTTCTCTTGCCTTTTCCAACGGAAATTCTTCGCGGGTTACTACATTTTCGTCAACGCCGCCAAAATTCATTACTGCCATTTTCTTTTTACTATTAAAATGTATATAAAATAATTTGTCTCTTTCTATATGGTTATTTCCAAGTAACGGCGGCACGGCTGATCGCTTTGCCGTCATTACATATTG
>OGPA01000749.1_pt1 | contig 30571 bp, 66 predicted proteins | sample 1552841 | NCBI WGS metagenome assembly OGPA01 (sample SAMEA2579916, study PRJEB22360) | human gut metagenome | reverse complement strand
GTCAAATCCACCGTTCTTTTCTGCATCAAGAAATTCAGAATAAAGAGCCATTAATTCTAAGTCTGTTTTTGTTTCAAAAATATTTATATGGTTCATAATTAGTTGCCTCCCCTTTTTATATATATTTATTAATACTTAATATATTGATTAAATTTCTTTGCCTTATTCTGATTCAATATCAACTGGATTTTCCAATTTTAATATCTCATCTCTATGCTCTACCAACGCAGCACTTGCAATAGCATTTATTTTATTCTGGCAAAATGACTCAATTTCTCCTTTTGCTTCCATAACCGTTTTGTCCATCTGTTCATTGAACTGGTCTGCAATAAAATCCAAGTTACATCCAAGATCCATACTTAATTTTCTAAGTTTAGATATTACAGCTTCTTTGTCTGCCTTTGTTAGTGCTTTCTTCTGTGAAAACAAATCAGTTACATCCTGAATTAACTGCTGTGACTCATTCATTGCATTTTTTGTTTTACCTTTGAATTCATCAGTAAACTGTTCTCTTTTGCTAACAAAATCACACGGAGGTATTTTACCATCTTTTTCGGTATAGCGAATTGTTACTGGAATTCCTGTACCCTGTCCAAAAGATGTAATCGCTTCGGCAAATTGTGAATAACTCATCTCTATTTCTGCAATAGGAGCTTTGCCATAAACCCAATCTCTATTTAAGCCACGCTCTATTTCTGCATGTCTTAACTCCATTATTATTACATTACTATGTTCAATACTGCTTCCGAATAATGGTGTCTTTCCACCATAAGCTCTATTAAACATAATAGTTCCATATGACGGATGGGAAGTTCTAGTCCCAAGATCTGTTTTTTCTACCTTATATTCATTCTCCATATGTTCTATTTTCCTTTCATAGTAAAATTAAAATTCTTAGTAACATTTAATACTCAATTCTATTGGCAATCTCTTTTATCTTATCTGCATTTAATGGTGCAACTGCATCTACTAATCTACCTTTAATTTCTTTATATTCTTTCGAATATGGATTAAATCCAGATAATTGACACCAATTTTCAATTTCTACTTCTAATTTACTTGCTTTTTTGCAAGCTTCATTTTGCTGCTTGATCTTATTCTGTATATATTTAGGTATCTCCATACAAATTTATTCTTCTTTCTACACATAAGTAAGCTTAGATTTCTTAGGCTACTAATGGCAAAATTCCATATCCACCATCAATAATTTCAATAGCCTCTTCTAATGAATCCGTTTCGTAACAATCCCAATTTGATAATCCGTCATAATCGTCTAAAAGGATAACTGCCTTACATATATCTTTTGCTTTAAATCTCTTTAAATAATTATGGCATTTATTTTTCATTTCAAATTGTAAATCATTTTCCTTAAAGTCAGGTAATTTCTTAGAATATAGTTCATGAAGTTTATCCATGACATCATAGATACTAATTTTATTACGTTCTACAAGATATTTACCGTCTTCTCTATCATATTCTTCATTATATCCCTTGTTAATTCTGCTAATCCAAAAGTCGTTTGTATCCATACAAACATATACACCTTCAAATTTATCATTGTCTGTTGGGTAGCAGTCAATTTCTTCTGCTTTCTGCATCTCTTCTACGAGATTACTTGCATTATAATATTTTGCAAATTCCATTACATCATTCTCCTTTCTATTCCACAAGAAACTTGGTTTCTTGTTACTTTAATATTCTCTGTTTTAATAAGTAATGGTGCTATAATTTATACAGCACCATTATCTTCTAAAAATTTTCTATACATGTTTTCAATTCTATTCAAATCATCTTTGTGCAAATCACCGATTTTAAATATAAAGCTATCTTTTGTAAGTAGTGTTACTTTTGATACTCTCGCAGTTGAAGCTAATCTCAAACTCGCTTCTTCCCAATAGATAATAGGAGTATCATAAGGATCTTCTTTTCTTACCTTATGCTTTGTTATCTTGACAGATAATACACCAAGTAAATTTTCATCAAGCACCACAACAGGTCTATTCAGTATTCTACTTGGATCTTCTTCTAATGGAAATTCGACAAACCATACTTCTCCTTTGTTCATTATTCAATACCTCTTTCTTTTTTCATTTGCTTAAACATATCATCCCATTCTGATTCAGTTGCCCAATCGTCAACAGAAGATATTGTCGCTTTCCCTTCTTTATTGTAATTTGTATTTTTCATTGCTAACTGATATGATTTCAAGCCATATATTCCCGTATTCATATCAGGATGAAATGGTAAAGCCTGCTCTCTTACAGCTTGTTTAGCAGCCATTGTAAAGAAAGTAGTCATATCCATTCCAAGATTAGACATAAGCTCCTGTAATTGAGCTTTCAGTGTTTCATCAATTCTCATTGTTACATTTGTATTTGCCATATATATATCACTCCTTTCTTTAATATTATTATATTCTCCATTTGCATCACTGTCAATACATTGTTATAACATTGCACATAAAACTATTAATTCCTTCCCCATAAGTCATTTAATACTTTCTGATCACTTGGTAGATTCGAATAACTAATTCCAATAGTCTGCAACTTATAATATTCTTCTTTTGTAATGTCGATTCCATAATCTCCTTTAACAGTTTCTCTATAACCGAATTTATCCTGGCATTCAGGTCTGAAGTACCATTTCTTATAAATTGGTTTATCTCCATGTTCCCATTTAAAAAGACAAGTAATTGTTCTTCCAGTAGCAATCTCCGTTGTAACCGATCTTCCGAAGTATGGATTGTACTGCATATAAGCTAATTTACCTCTTTCAATTGCGTCCTGTTTGTCATGTTCACTTATTTCGAATAACTGCTGTGTACCTCTTCCGTAAGAAATGTCATATACTTTACTGCTATTCACACCAACTGTAGAATATAATTTAACTCCATTTTTATCAGTTGTTTCAACTCTCTTTACTCGCTCTCCGTTGATGTATTCATTGCATAATCTGTCTGCATAATGAACATTTCCTTTTTCATCAACAGTACGAGTAATTTTCTTCATATCATAGTTATCTTTAGCTGCCTTTGCAGCACTTCCTGCATAAATTCCTAAAAATGCTAATAGTCCTCCGAACATATTCATCGACCACCTTTCTTATATTATCTTCTCCATTTATCCATTTCGTCTACAGACTTCTTATTGAGATTATTATACATATCTCTTCTCTTTTTTGCTTCATCTTCCTTACTAGCTTTCCAAGGAAGATATATACATAAATATCCTGCAATCAAACATCCAATTAACTGTGCCATAATAACTACCTCCGTTATCTTATTTCCGTTACCATATTACTACTTTTATTATATCACTACTATCTCGTCTTTACTACTGTCAAATATCTCATAGAAATTCTCTTCATAGATACCATCCAGCTTATCAGCTTCCTCATGCTCATTAAGGGCATAAGTCGCATCTTCTAATGAATCGAAACTGTCAATGAAATTTCCACCCTGCCTATCTCTAATTTCAAACATACAATCACCTCCGTTATATTATTCTCCATTAAAAAACAGACAACCTTCCGATTGCCTGTTTCAAGTCATATATTTATTTTACAGTACTACAACACATACATTATATAGTACCATTTTCCTTCAATTTTCACACATCCCCAATCAGTGCACGGTTTATGTGTTCTAACCATCTCCCTTACCATGTCAGAATATCCATCATCTGCACAACAACTATCCCACTCTTCACAGTATCCTTCAAGACCTTCTTCTAAATCTCTGTATATAGTCGTGCCGGTTTCAAGATACTTCTTTGCTTCTGCTTTGGTACAGTTATCTTCGAGAAGAATATCCATATCGTCAGGAATGACCTCTATTCCATCTTCAACTCTCATTCCATCCGCTTTGTACTCTAAATACTCTCTAAGATCATCGACATCATTTACTTCTTCCCATTTGTCATGCATTTCTTCACCAAATATTTCAATGTCTGGTTCAAAAAAATCTTTAAGCTCATCGAAGCTCATTTCCTTAGTATATTCAGCCTTATTGTCTATGTCAAACACTCTATACTTCATAATACATACCTCCAATCATAAATCCATTATATCAATTCCAAACTCTGATTTCAAGACATTCTCAAAGTCTGGATCAAGTTCACAGTATCTCTTAATAAATTCATTATTACTACATGGTGCAAGTTCTCGATGCACCTGTTCTCTTATGTCACCATCCATAAATATTGCAATTGCTGGCATCGCATATTTACTTATTTCCATTTCATTAACCTCCTTTACACGCACTGAGCAAATAATATACACATTCTCTTAGGATTTGTGTATATTATCTTTTTCTTCGTTATTTTGTTATAAACAGTAATACTCAATTGCTTTGTGAGCAGATTTTGATTTAGTATTATCTGTTTCTCTTTGGTATCTTTTAATAATATGTCATTCATTGACACCCTCACTTTCTCTAAGGAAATTTCCGTTTCTTCCTAATCGCTAATCGGTAGCCAATTTACAACCGCTGGCATTTGAATTAAGCTTTCTGTTTTCTGTATATCTTTTTGCATTTCTTTTATGTCTTCTGTAGTTGGTGGAATATTTTTAAAATTATATACTGCACTATATATTCCGTTTTCCGTATAAAATATTACTAAATGTTTCATACTTGTTTTCCTCACTTTCCGCAGTAATCATCGTTTTAATAAAAACATAATACACCATCATATAAGTCTGGTGTAAATTTCTCAATTCCCCATCGTGTAATATCTAATGGCAATCCTAAAGTTTCCAATATTTCTTTTCTTTGACATTTCATTTTTTCAAATGCATCGTTTTCATTATCTGCATAGACAACGCATCCGAAATTCTCTTGCACTAAATAAAATACTTTCATATTATTTTCCTCCTGATACTTTCCGTTTTAAACTTCCTTGTCTTTTATAGTTCCAACCATCTTCCTACCACAATTAGGACAGTATGGTGTATCCATGCAACCATAAGATGTTTTGCATTTCGAGCATTTGCATTGCTTTGTTCCTTTTTCTCTCCAATAAATCCATTTTGCTTTTCTAAACATTCTTGTCACCTCACTTTTTATTCAAATAATTTATCAGCTCTAAATAGCCGTTTCATTGCTTACCACTGTGTCTTTTTTAATTTTCCATTCTTGTCAAATTCCCAACACAAATTTTCAAGTTGCTCTTTAAATGATAAATCATACCAACTTCTATTTCTATCACAGAATGACGAGGCTCTATGAGCATATAGTTTATTTTCTCTTAGCCAATGCTCCATTGTATCTTTATCTTCAGATGGATTAACATAGTGGAATTCTTCCCCATATCCAGTTGTGATAGTTTTAACAAAATTTGCATTTTTATCAAAAACAATAAAGATTGATTTCTGTCTCGCTTCCTTCTGACTTGAAATCCCGAAATGTTCATTAAGCCAATTATCAATGAACATTTCATTTTCTTTCTTTTCAGCAGTTTGCCGTTCTGCTTTTAAATGTTCTATACTATGCTCATAGGAGTTAATTTGAGCATATAGCTGAACAATGTAATCATGTTCCTTTTGAATTTGGTTATCTATTTCTTTTACTGTTCTCATATTTTCCTCCAATCTGTCAGCAAATCTACGTTTCATTGCTTTTATAATAATGGTACAAATAAATAAGAATAATCATCTTCTACAAACGATTTAATTTCTTCAGGTGTCATAAGTGTAGCCATTTTATCAATCTTTTTAATATTCCTTTCGGTATATGAGATTGTTTTCTTATTCATATATTCATAAGGAATATGCCAATCTGGATGATCTTTATTTTCACAATTCCATTTCATGTAATTCTCGCCATTCATAGGCTCGCCTTCATTATAATATTTCATGAAGCAATATTTAATTCCAGCATCTGTTATATCAATAAAAAGCTGTCCATCATTATTTGGTTGTCCAAATAAAAGCTGTAAGTCTCCGTCAAATTCTTCAACTTCTTTAAGAATATCAGAACTAAATACAATATCCTTCATGTCAAAATTCGTTTCGCAGAAACGTTTTAGCTTTTCAAGCTTTTCATTGTCATTGAAACAGAATTTATATTCCATAAATTCATCTTTAATTTCCTCTATAATGTATCTTGCACGACTAATCATTCTCTCGCCGTAATTCCATTGAAAATATCTTGCGATTAAACCTTTAAAGTTCTGCGTTCTTGGATGATCCGTTGCTGAACCAAACACATAGTTTACATTATATCTTATATAAATTTGGCTTCTCTGTCCCATATTATCACCATTTTAACCTTTCCAATTTCCTTGTAAATTATCTTTTCATTTACTTTAACACTAATTCATAATATCCAATTTCCCAATCATCCAGTCCATGTTCCTCTGCTGATTCAGAATCTTTAAGAATGTCAAAAATCATATCAATTGTCATATCCAATGTATATAATTTCCAATACTCTTCTTTTGTAATATTGTTATCTTCTGAACCCAGAAAATAAAAAGCATTATCCCAAATTTTGCAACAGATTCCCATACAACCTGCATAATCATTCTCAATAGATATAATTCCGTTTTCAAAACCTTTCTTAATCATTTTTCTTGTAATCATAATTATATCCTCCATTCTAAAAGTCTTGTAAACTCTCGTTCCATCATGCTACTTTTAAAAACTGATCATCGTTAAAACAGTAATATTCGTGTTCTAATGGGTTCTCTTTTCTAACTTCTCTCAATTTGTAGTCATCAAAGAATTTTAGTTCATCATCACTTTTGAAAATTGCATAGCACCCAAATGGAAGGCATGTCCCATCTGCAAATTCAATTTCGCTATCAGTCACATGAACAACTTCGTAGCTTTTACCATTAATCAAAATAGTTGAATAATTTGCATAATATCCAGCCCATGCAAAAGCATTCAATTCATTATCAGATACAATATGTTTATTTCCATTTCTTTCTCTGTACTCCAACATAATATTTCCTCCATTCTTTAAATGAATCCCTTGACACTTCTTAATCCCAGTTAACAAATTTCTCAATCTCTTCCTTTTCGATACCAATTCCATCTAAAAGGATCAGTAATGTATTAACTGTATCTTCTTTATCCATCGACTGAAGCCAAATCCAGTCAAGGATATTGCAAATCATCTTTCTTCCGTCATTATCAATTGTGAAATTATCTAAGATGTACTGCCAAAATTTTTCTTTCATGATTTTCACCTACCATTCTTTCAAATCTTCATTTGCTTTATCAATAAGGCTAACTGGAATTGCACCAACATCAGTAATATATCCTTCATTTGTATTGATATGTTCCTTAATATACTCTTCCAGTTCTCTTTTAAAATCATCATCAGTTACATCTGTCAGATCATCGTTCCATGAAAAACTCGCTACATCACAATAATCATATGGGTAATTATCAGCTCCGTATCCATAACCTGTATCAACACCACCAACATAAAGGTCGAACCACAAATGATTTCCCCAATCAATAATGTCAAAACAAAGATTACCAACTCTTACAGATCCAATATATTCTCCGCTACCTTCTTCCTGTTTGTAACTTCTCTGGTTCCTTTTATATTTCTCAAATTCTGGTTGTAAATTCCATTTAAATCTCATATCTCATCACTCCTATACATAAGCTAACAAATTATCTTCTGTTCCGTCTGCAATCTCATAATCTGACCACCAATCATGTATTGTTTCCTTTATTTCTTCTGGCGGCATTGACTTCCGCAATTCATCAATTTTTGGTTTCCATAATTCCGTTTCAAATTCAACAACGACTGCATTCTGTTCTTCATTTAAATCATCATATGATCCACTACTTAATAAGGCTCGTACTGCTTTTTGCATTACTTCTTTAATATCCATATCTCATCACTCCATTCCTACATTAATTCATCAACTTCAACTACATTAGGATTATCGCTGAACCACGAATCATCTTCTGCAATTTCCTTTATCTCAATAAAATCTCTTTCAGAATCAAAACAATCGTTGTGTTTTAAATAAGCCATCTTGACCTTTTCTCTTGCATCTTCATATGAATCTGCCTTTACAATTCCAACAGCCAATTCTTCAATTCTGTATGCATATAAGTTTGTAATATCTAGCATAATCATCACCTCTTTATAATTTTATCTTTCCATAATCGGGAATCATCTGAATAAATTCATCTGCATTTATAAACTGTTTATTGATTTCAACCCAATACTGTTCGTTATTTGTATCTGTACAACAAGCTTCTAATTTGAAATCATGCTGTGCATAAATCGTTAAACATAATTCTACTTTCTGAATAGATACACCTTCTGGAACTTCTTCAACAGTTGCATATTCTTCTAAAAAGTCATCAATTTCGCTTTCTTTTAAATCATAATTGTAAAATGCCTGTAATGGCTTGTCTGTGTCATCTAACTCATTAAATGTAATTTTTGTATAATCTAACATATTAAGCACTCCTTTCTACACTACAGAAGAAATCATCTTCTGTAAAACTATATCCATCATAGTGTTCATAAATAAATTCATCACTAACATATTCATCAATACTTGCAATCATTTCATATGATGGTTCATTGATATTAACTCCCATCACTTCTGCAAAAGTGCCTTCATTTACAAGTTCTGAATAATATGCCTGTTTCAATTCGTGTAACTGATCTCTATTTAATTCTCTCGCTGTCATAATTTATCACTCCTTATCCAATCTTCGTTATTTCCATATAGCAACCATTCATAGCTTTATCATACTGTCTAATATCATAGAGCCAACTAAACGGAACTTTAACAGTTCCTTCTTTTTTCAATTTTTCCATTACTTCCCCAATAGAAAAATAGCCCTGCATCCAACCATAGCCTGATAAATACTGTTGTCTATCCAAATTACACAGCCTGTCATGATATTTGATTGTATTTTTCTTTAGAAATTTAATATATCTATCAGATAATCCATAATTTTCTTCTGGGTTATCATCACTGTATTCCGACATAACAAATGAATTTCCGTGGAATAATTCAAGCTGCCACATTACTTCTCTCATATTATAAAGAGTTCTCGTTATTCCGTTTATTGCAATCATATAATCATTTCGTGTGCCAGGTTCCCAATTCTTTTTACTACATCTTCCACATTTATATGTATCTGTGTTAATTGTCATCTTATATCTTGCCATAATCATCAACCGTCCTTTCTATATTGTATATGTTAATTTAATTTCATCACTATTTTGTCTTCCATAATAGTCTTTACTCCATTCATAAGATACTGTCTTTATTCCAAGTGCTTCACATATTTTTATACAAGCTGGGATTTCATCTTCGTTATAATTTTCCACAGAACACTTAGCACTAAAATATCGTGCTTCATACATATGTAATGACAATGGAGGTATGATTTCTTCCTTAATATTTTCAAGATATGCTTGATAACAATTTAACAATTCAACATCCCTTGTTATAAAAACTATTTTTGCATTTGCCTCATGAAGAATTTTATTTAAAGTTTCAATTCCTATATAGGCTATTCTATGTGCTTTTTGATCATATTTTTTAAATTCTTTATTCATATATAATCACTCCAATCTTAAAATGAAATTGCTATTTACGGTGTTTCTTCAATATTCTTTTTCAACATAAATACAAGTCCATCCTTATATGTAATTCTGAACTTATATGTTTCTTCAACCCAATCGTTAAAACCATCATCAAAATATGTTTTTTCTGTTCCTCTTCTTGGCTTAATATTATCTAATAATTCGATAAAACAACCTGCAATCCCAAATACAGACTCTGCAATTACTATTGGATTTTCCATAAATGCAAGTGTTGATGGAACTGCTATGAATCTGCACCTATTGATATTTGGGTTACTACTTTCTGTTCTTTCAACTACAATAGCTGCCTGATTGCAATTACTATTCATAAACATATTATAAAATCTATTTGCATTTTCTTTTCGTTCTTTTTTGGTTGTTCTCTTCATTACTATCACTCCTTTATCATCATGTTTCTAAAGTATGCAAATACCATTATCATCGCTTTATATTTCCGTGGATGTTTCATAATATCCTCAATTTCTTTCTCAAGACCTACTGTATCTATGTCTAATTCGCTTTTTGTGAGAAAGAATCCGTTTAATCCACGAATTTCCTCATTGCTATAAGTTTCCATAATTTCTCTTCTTATCATTTTTGCTGTGTCTATTGCAGCTTGCTCCAATAAATTTCGATCTATCATATCAATCGCTCCAATCTTCCAATAACTCATACCTCTTTGTAATCTTCTAGTAGCTCATTTAGGTTTCCTTTTCTCCACCGATGAAGTTTTCCATCGCCAGTGTAATTTCTAATAATTCCAACCTTACGACCAACAACTTTCTGGTCATGCTCTATGTATTGACGAACAGAATTGTGATAATGTCCGTCATTATGAACCTCGATGTATTTCCGTTTATTCCTTTTATTCTGATATATTTAAATCATACCTACACCTCCACAATTTCAATACAGAAATCAGCAGGATCATATTCACTGCCTTCAATATCCCAATCTCTCATGTATTCTTCTTTTGCATTATTGGCTTCTTCTTCTGCCTCATCATAGGAATCAAATAATCCCCATTAAAAATCTCCACTATCTCTTAAAAATCCACCGTCATAACTGATAATATATTTGAACATTAATATCCCTCCAATCGTTTCCATTTGCCATCAATCTCTTTCCATGCAGTCGGATTTAAGCCATACAAATCCTTTTTGAACAATTCATCGTATCTTTTGTCCATTTGATTTTTAGTATCAAAAAATTCTTCATGGTCTAAATTGCCTTTATCTACACCAGATAATTTATATATTCGTAATTTATACATTTTAATCATTCTCCTTACCTCTAAAATACATATTATATTTGATACCTGCTTCTTTCAGTTTCCATCCAACCCAATCTCCATAACACCAACATTCTTCTTCAACTTTTGGATCATTCCAAAAATCATCAAAGGCTTTTTCCGTTACTTCTTTTGCTTTATCAAAATCTTCATCATTTACCAATAAAACTAAATCCATCCACGAATTCATGTCAGAATAAAGATTAATACATCTACGTTCTACTACCATCTTAATCACTCTCCTTTTAATCCCATCCAAATGTTTCTGATATTTCTTGACATATTTCTTCATCTGTTTTCCAAGCCCCACAACAATTACAAATACGAATTGTTTTTTGGACTCTATTTCCATTCTTTTTCCCTTTTATTGTAACTTTAGAGTTTGGTATTTTTATATCTGATGCTTCACAAAAATAACATCTAGTCATTTTTAACACCTCCATTTCTAATCAAACAGTTCTTTCCTTTGGTTTATGCAACCTCTTTTATTTCCTTTATTGTTTCTTTCCAACAGCTACCAATCAATCCATAAACTTCATCAATGTCATATCCATGCATTTTACATCCCTCGACACAAAAGATTGCGTATTTAATAGGTAGTTTCACATCTTTATCCAACTCTATTTCTAATACCGAACCACCGCCAGACCAAGGATCATATAATCCGCACATAGTTTCCTTTCCAAGAACCATGTAAGATTTTGAATTTTCATTCTTTCGTGGATCATATTTTCCCTTTTCGTCATACTCTTTGTTCTGTAGTTCAATTAAGTCAAATAAATCAAATAACGGCATTTTTACAAGAAACGTTACGGTTGCCATATGTGATGGAAGATTTTCAAATTCCTGTATGCAGCTTTCAATAAATTTGTCTTTGTTTTTATCTCTATCTACATAATATCCATCATCCCTATGTACCTGTTTACATGCCTTTCTTAATGCAGTTGCTTTACCTTGCGTCTTTGCTAACCACAGCATAGATGACTCTTTATCAATGCTTCCATCTCCTGAATTTCCATACCAATTCAGCACATTATCACAAACACAATCGTAATTCCAATTACCACAATCCACCATAATATTTACTTTAACTTCATTATTGAAATCCTCTGCGTTGTAATAAAAATATGTATTTTCTTTTACATATTCCCATATCTCATCAAAATTATCTGTAAAATACTCTTCTTCTTCATCTGTCAGTTCTTTACGAATATCCTTTTCAAGTTCATCTTCTCCGTACTCTATTGCATAATCCATAGCCCAATCAGCTAATTCATCATTAAAAGCCTCCCTAGGATTATCATGCTCGAATATCTCTTTTAAAAAAATATCAGAAAGTTCTCTTTCTCTATAGTCAGTATAAATTTCGATGCCACCATCTTCATTTACACCCCACATTTTCTTTAATATTTCATTTATTCTGGTTTTTAATATTTCCATTGTCATATCAATCAACCTCACTTTCTATGCTATCTTTTCCCACATATCAAAGTCTGTATGAAATTGTCCTGTTCCAGAAATGCTGAATAAATATCTTCCATCTTTATTATTTTGCTTCTTTTGCTCTAACATCTTTTCTGGATCGTCACACCTTCCACACCAGCCACACTCACAATCAGCTACTACTTTCTTATATCCTGCCTTTTCAATTTCATCATCTGAAAGAATTGTATTTGCGGTATTTGGATTGTTTTCTAATGATTCAAGATACTCTTCTGAATAATCTTCCCTTACACAGTCTTCGCATAAGATGAATCCGTCACCAATCCAGTAGTTTGCAACCCATGAATAACTATCAGGTGAAGTTCTGAATGCCTTATTACAATGCTCGCAAACTGAATATTCATCTGAAAATCCCCACATTCCATCTGTAAGATAATCAAGCCATGTTATAAAATATTCTCTGTCACGAATATCTTCTGGCAATTCATATCTTGTCTCATCGCATAATTCTTTTGCATAATTATCATTAAGCCATTCATTAAGTTCTCTTATAAAATCCCAACTATCAACAATAAGAAACCACTCTTCATCACAATAAATCCGTAAACTTTCTGATGCTTCGTAAAAATTTGCATTACCTCTTAACTTGTTGCAATTTTCATCAGCATATACAAGATACTCACTAATAATATTTTTATCTTTTAAATCGCTCATTTTGCTCTCCTTTCCAATAAAATAAAGACAGACACATTTGTTTGCGTCTGCCTTAATTTATTCTCTGTATTACTGTATTACTGTTCGTTATCTTCAAAATCAATATCATCAATTCCAAAATTATCAGAATATGGAATATATTCTGCATTAGTGGCAACAGGAATTTCATCAATGTGTTCCTGTGCATATTTACAAGCAATTTCCAACTGTTCTTCCTCTGTTTTACCTTCTAATAATTCCATAGGAATATCAATTCCTGTATCTCCCACATACGTGTAAGCCATACCAATGTGTAATCTTTTTGTTTTCTTTGTATCTACCATAATTATCACCTTTTACCTTTCTAAATTTTCACTGTAAATTACAATTTACTTTGCTTTTTTAATTCCATGCATCCTCTCCACAATTTAACTTCACGTCTGTAAGCACATAACTCCATGAAGTTCCAAGATGTGTTATGCCCCATAAAAACATGTCAAGTTCCTCATTGTAGTATAGTGGATCATCTGTATATTCTTTAATAATATCAGCTCCGTTATCATCTACAATAAACCACTGAAATACCTCTGACGGATAATCCATCTGATACTGCAATTCCTCAATTCTGTCATTTATCTCGTCAATTTCTCTTTCAAATGCCTTGTAATCATCTGAATCCTCATCGACATTTTCCATTTTTTCTTCGATTTCCTTAATCTGATTTTCAAGTTCCTCAATTTCGTCAGAATTATCAATATCTCCGTTTACCTGCTCCCATTCTCCGATGCAATTTGCATTTGTGATATCCATAATGCTATTATTTATAACTGCATCAAATCCCTTTGCAAGTGTTGCGTAATCAAGATAACCCTGTTCCTTTGCATAATCACTTGCTTCATTACCACAAAACCATGCGCCTGCTAATTTTCTTCTACTCATATTATTTCTCCTCCTTTTTCTTAAATGCTTCGTACATTTTACGCATTCTCTCACTTACAATTTTTTTATATACATCCCAGTTGATATAGTCATCACCAGAATCGCATTTAAGTTCTTTTAAATACTCATTTACTTGTCCATAATAAACAAGCAAACATCCACCCTGTACTACTTCATTACATGCGTCTTTTAAGTTTTTGTTTCCGTATATATTCACATCAATAGTTCCAATAAGTGCTTTTGTATCATTATCAAAACTTTCTAAAATATGTTCTGTTAATGAAAGCTCCCTATATGCTTTATCCCTTTGCTTATACGGTTCAGGCATACCAGCGGTCATATATGCAATCCGTGAAACTGAAACTCCAAACCTGCCTGCAATTTCATTTTTTGAAAACTCTCTTGTCTTATATAAATCAAGAATTTCCTGTATCTGATCCTCTGTTAAATATTTCTTTCTTGCCATATTCATTTCCTCTCTTTTTTGTAATAAAATAGGCAGCTAGGTATTTATTCTCCTAACTGCCTTTAATTAGTTACTAGATAATGAATTGCACAGTTTCCGTACTGGACAATTCTCACATACACTATTATCATTAAGTGTATCTTCTACACAATTTAAGCATACAACGTCTACTGCATCCAATATTGCATTTTCTTTTTCTTTATCCATTCTGTATTACTCCTTATCTTGAAATTTTAGATTCTTCAGTCATAATCATGATAGTCACAATCTACACAAAATACACAACTAATACCTACTCCAAATTAACTCAATGCAGCAAATTTATCAGACACGACTTTGAATCCATTTGCCTTTAAAACTTCCACTGCTTTTTCCGTATCTTTTTTAACTTTACGATTATGTTTAAGAATTAAGTTTTCCATTTTATCGTAATCTTTTGAATCATAATATGTATGCTTAAATCTAAATCTAAGTTTCGCTATTTCTATAGCCTTTTCTAATCCTTTATTTGTCCATATCTGCTCAAAGTGATAATTTGCTGGATTTTTCACTAAGAATACATAGCATTTATCTGCTACAGGTAACAGTTTTTCTCTTACCAATTTATCAAAAGCATCATCATATGTTGCAATTTTATTTAATTCTTTATGCGAGTTTATATCTTCTATATCGACATTCTCTGATAAAATAATATATTCTATTCTGTTTACCCAATGAATCCCTTTATGATAATAATATGTTCCATTACCATCACATTCTGTAAAAATACACCATCCATTTTTGTTAATCAGTTTTATCTGATCACTATTCAAATCAGAAATTTCTGTATATTTCACCATCTTTGTTCCTCCAATTCCTTAATAAATCTTAGTTTCATTCGGCTAATACGCTAATACAGATGTATAATAATCTAACTCAGTTTCATCTAATCCATATTCTTCAGCAGATTCAACGTCTTTCAGTATATTAAAAATCATATCTATTGTCATATCTAATGTATATGATTCCCAATATTCTTCTTTTGTTAAATCATCATCTTCTGAACCGAGAAAATAAAATGCGTTATCACCAATTCTACAGCAAATGCCAATACATCCTGCATATTCTTCTTCGATTGAAACAGTTCCAGATTCAAAACCATTTCTAATCATTTCTCTTGTAATCATATCCTATCCTCCAATCTTCTAAAGAAATGCGAATTTCAAATACTCATTGTTCCATCAAAATAATCATTTAAGCCTTCAAAATAATCTTCATTTGGCTGTTCCTGATGAACAAATCCCTGTTCGCACTGTTCTTCATAAGTTGCCTTCTGTGTCTCTTCATAAATAATTTCATCAATTCTGTTCATTTCTCTTGCCTCCAATTCTAATGAGATACACAAATTTCTTTTCTTAAAATCCATAAGAAGCTCGCATTTTTATTTATTCTATCTAAACACATCAATACAAGATAATGGTACATTTAATTCGCTTGCTAATTTCTTTCGTGCGTTAAATTCGCTTTCGGCTTCTACTTCATAGCTTTTCATTGTTACTGTACAAAATAATTTCCATTTCATCATAATCATTTTCCTTTCTAATAAAACACGAATTTTTACAGTTGAATTAATTTATCTTCAATCAATAACTGGTCTAATCGTAAGCTACTTTGTTCAACCTCAAGCATATCTTCAAAACCGTTTTCTTCAAGAATTTGCATTGCCTTTTCTGCCTTTTCTTTAGTAGAACACTGTGCAAAACAAGTGCCTTCTAAATCATCAATTCCATTTACTTCCCAAATCTGCATTCCGTTCATCTTTTTTACCTACCTTTCTAATCCAAGGAATCACGCAGTTACTCCCAGCTCTACCATACAGATATAAAAATATCCATCTCCGTTTCGCTCTTAAAAACATAATGAATCTTCATAACTTTCATCTTTTACATAGCGAAAATCATTATCATCAATATATTCTTCTTTTCGCTTTTTCATATCTATAAGAGCTTTCTCTTTATTTGTGAATAATTTCATATCACATCCTTCTACACAATCAACATCTCCGTCCATATTGTAATTCTTTTCATATACTAAAAACATATAATCACCTCTACCTTTCCGAAGAAACCATTTACTACCAGCTAATCTCACAAGTTTCTTTATTAAAGAAATAAGCGTGATCACTTAATACTTCTTCGGGTTCAACTTGTGTTTCATTTACCTCACGAACCATATTTGAATACATTTCCATATCTGGATTATTGTCAATATGAATGATACATTCATGAATACTTGATGGAAGGATTACAAGGTTACTATTATATTCCCTTGCAATATTGCTTAACAACTCTTTATCACAAATTGCAACTGCTCCATTTACCTTTTCCTTATTTGTAACAATAATCATTTTTGCTTCATCCATATCGAAAAGTTCGTCACAACCTATCATATTGGCAAGCATCTTTGCCATATCTTCAACAAGAATATTTTCTTTTGCATTTAACAACGCTCTTGCAAAAATCTCATCTTCGCTTACTTCTTTAAACATTCCTGGCTTTACCTTGTATGTAGCATCTTCTGCGACTTTTACCCTGACATACATTTCCATATCAAGATAATTTCTCTTTAAAATATCCTCATTTGTTTTTCTCTGTAAACAAAGTTGTAAGTTATTCTTTGCGTAATCCCACTTTACGATCTTATCCGTATTTATATCCATTTTTGGAATGTTTTCATAAATATTAATAATTTCACTTACACACTCATCCACTGTATAATTTAAGTCGGGATAAATAGTAGGTCTTATTGTACCTTCACCTATAATTATTCCGACTTTTTCAACTCCATTTTTTACCACTGTTGTACTTTCTGCCTTGTATCCTTTATTGTTTAACTCCATAATAATTTCGTTCATCATAATTTTTTACCTGCCTTTCTTCTAATGAAATATTTACTTGTTAAAAACCTCATCCATGAACATTGTGTCTAAATAATGAGCAAGAATGTTAAACTCATTTGAGTTCTGTAATTTCTCAAATGACTCTGCTACACACTCTTTTTCATTTTGGATATCTTCTGTATCGTCTGAAAAATCTCTATTAAATTCAAGCAGTTTTTCAGCCATTTGCATTGGTGTGTGTTCATATTCTTTCCCCATATTTGTTTATTCCTCCTCTATACTATTTGCGCCATCTGCAAATCCATCGTCATAACCCTTGTTATACATTGGGTTCTCGAACTTCGTGTTTACTATTGGACTATCTTCTTCAATGCCAAAGAAAGATTTCTCTTCCTCTGACATCTCACAGATTTCGTCAAAATATTCAAATGCACTTTCTCTGTCGTCAGAGATTAAGCCATCCTTGAAAAGCGTTGCTAACTCTTCTAATCTACAACGTGGGATGTATCCCTCTTCAGTTTTGTATCTAAAAGCATCAATCGCTTTTGCTAATGCTTCTGCTTTTGATATTGGTGAAAATTCACCAAAGTTGTAATAGACATATGTCCATGCCCATTCACCTTTTGCCTTGTCAAGACCATTGACTACCGCATATTCATCCATCCGTGTTTTACGGAGAATCAATGCATAGTCATTTTTCTCCATTATTACTTCATATCTCATATTCGTTTTACCTCCTACTGCTAATCTTACTTAATACGTCTCTGCCACCCTTTAGCGAATGCCTTTTACATTCACCAAGCCATAGCATTCTGTTTAACGACTCTGGAAGACTTATTACATCTCCCTTTTCATTCTCATATATGTAATGAGAACCTGATTTCCGTTTGATATGGTATCCGTTCATCTCCATTACTGGATTGACGACACGGATATCACTATGCCATCTTTTGCTCATTTGTTTTCTCTCCTTTTATTTATTTGACCGTATAGCCGTTATCTCAGCTATTATGCATTATTTATGCATATACCATAACTATGCACCTCCTTTGCATATAGTTATTCTCTTAAATTGCCTTCTTTCTTGTTGCTTTTTTCTTTGTTGCTGTAAATGGACTTTCCATTTCGTAACGTACAATTTCTGACAGATAATCAAAAATCTGTGCCTGTGTTTTATCCATGATATTTTCAACAAAGTATTCAGTTCCTTTACAATGCTTAATCAATGCTTGTTCCATCTCATCTGTTCTGCCTTCGCAGTAAGCATATAATGCTTTCAAGGCACGAATAATTTTTGCAGTATATGCTTTTCCGTTGTAAGAATCTGCATAACCATTCCATTTGAGTTTGCCAAGTAGAGTAAGCATTGAATCAAGAAGTTCAGGATTTGTCTTTGTAAATCCAATTCCATCGGAAATTGAAGTTAATACACCAACTGTATTCTCTGTCTCATCGTCTCCCTTAACGGCTACATTATGCTTATGACAAATATCACGTAAAGCAGTATATTCTGGTTTCCCTGCTGCAAGAGCTGCATGATATATATCCATTGGTTGCATCTTTGCACGGTCTGTTGACTGACTAAGAAACAAATCAATTGCTTCTTCAAGACTACATTCCATTACTTCAACAACTACATCTTCCTTCTTTGCCTTGAATGCACCATAAATTCTGTGCTGTCCGTCAATGCAAAGAAGTAATCCATTGTAAAGTAATACCTTCGGCTCATCCCATTTATATGAGTTGTAGTTATTACCTATTGAATAAGCCCTTGCAAGTTTGATTCTTCTCTGCCACTCCGGTATATGAATCTGTTTTGGATCAACAACCATGAGCAGTTTATCTCCAATTCTAGAATTATTCTTAGCTGCCTTTATCATATTCGCAATCAGAAGCTTCTCTGTTTTACCTGTGAATCCCTCTGCATTCCGTACTTCCTGCATTTCCATTTCTGCCTCTTTCGCTTTTAAATAAACTCTCTTACACATAATTGTGTCCTCCTTAATTAATATTTTTTGCATAAAAATAACGGCTTTCCTTTTTACAAAACGTTTAGTAACTAAATTATAGGCTCATTCAAGCCTAACTCTTTTCGGATTTCGCTTGTCCAATAACGAACATTCTCTAAATCTTCTCCGTTTGCTATATCTTCATCGAGATTAGCAAGAAGAACTTTTATTGAATTTGCGACTTTTCCGTTTTCTTTTGACCATTCAAAATCTCGCAAATAATTATATGCATTCTCTGCTATCTCGATTGGTGCGAAACCGCCTTTCCAATGCGCATTCGCATAGTCTGAAATAAGATAAAATTCTCTGTAGTCCATCATATACTATATCTCCCTTCTACCTGTAATAGTCAAAGTAAAATTCTGCCTTGCTACTACAGTTATTTTTGTGTAACCTTTTCTTTTTAATGAACGGATTGCCTTCCGCTCGTTGTATATTGGAACGTTGAATAGTGTGTAACTCATGCTGCATCCTCCTTCAATAATACATATTCAAGATAATCAGTTTCTGTTGCGAATAACTGATATCTGCTTTCGCTTTTCAGCCATCCCATGAATCCATCTGGTACTGGATATCCTTTTACCATTGTTGTTTACCTCCTTTACAGTAATGCGGATAAAATTTCCGCAAAGCTCTTGTGTGGTTTAGTTTTGTTCCTCTGTTTTCTCTTTGCTGCAAGCTCCTCTGCATACTTCATGTTTGAGTACGCTATTTCTGCTTCTGGTCTTGTGTCTATAATTTCTGCTCCGTTATATGCACGGAATATAATTGCTTTTTGCATTTATTTATTCTCCCTTCTGTACGTAATCGAACCTTTCGATTACATCATCTGTATAATTTGTCTCTGGGTTGTAAATCAAATATGTCGTGACTGTATCTCCCTTTGTACAATCAACATCTGCATATGAGATATAGTTATAATCTGAATCTGCGTTTTGAATTGCTCCGTTTTTCTCATCGTCTGTGACTGTTCCCACACATTTCTCTATGATTAATTTGCCTTGTCTGTTGACAAGGATATCTTCTGTAAGTTCAGAAGAATCATAGACTTGACAGATATTATCTGTTTCCGTTTCACTGGGAATCACGTTTACATTTGGTTCAAAATCGTAACTATCGGTTGATGTACTGATAGTCAACTTATTTTCGCTTGCATAGTAGTCTATTGAATCAATATCATTGACTACTAAGTATTGTTTTGCGTTTGGCTTTGGCTCAACTATTTTCTGTGTAGACATTGTTTTGCCTATTAAAAAAGCACTCATTACGAGTGCTGTTGTTGTTAGTGCATATAATATTTTCGCTTTCATTTTGCGTTTATCTCCTTAATTTTGGGTATAAAAATAGCACCCTTTGCGTTTTACGTTTGGGTGCTTGGTGTGCTATATTTCTTCTGGATAGAACGTTTCTACAACAGAATCCGTTTCGCTGTCATAGATTTCTACTTGCTCTTTTGCGTTGAGCGTTGCGGTCTGAGCATGAAATCTTGCATCTTTTAATGAGGCAATTTCCATTGCATCATGACCATCTATAATTATGGAATATCTTAATTTGTCCATAGTTGTATTCTCCCTTTTTACATGGTTTTTAATTTCGCTTGAAGCTCAGCGATCTGTTGCTCTATAGCTTGTTTTTCTTCGTTTGCCTTGTTATATTCTGCGTCTGGAATCCATTCCATAATTTCGCTTGGTTGGACTTGGAGATATTCGCAGACTTTATTTATAATATCCGTATTCATTGGTTTGTTTTTTGAAAATTTGGCTGGCATATTTACAGAAATTCCAGCATCACACAATGATTTCCATTGCATATTTCTATCTTGCAATAATTTTTCTAATTTTTTGTACACAATCATATTATTTTACCTCCATTAAACACACCTCCATTCTATCACATAACCGTGTGATTAGCAATAAACTCTTCTAAAATCATGCATAGGATTTTTTGTACATTCATAGTCTGTGATTTGACCACAGAATTTCCCTAAACGTACTCCACCAGATCCGCATTTCCGTTTACGATCATGCGACATCATTTGTTTATAATTCAAGCGTTTTGAATCATCTTTGAATTGCTGCGCATAGTCATACATTGCCTTTGTATATTCATTACGCATTTCAGTTTTGAGAAATTTCTTTCTACCTGGAATATGAATAAGCACAGTAATTTTGCCTTTTCTCATTCTAAAATCAGAACAGAAAATCTCTACTCCGTTTTCACTTCGCAGAATGATTGTATCAATCGGAAATTGTTTTCCATGATACAGCTCGTTTCCGTGTGTTCGTCTGATTTGCATTTTCATTTTGCGTTCACTCTCCTTTACATAAAGTGCACACTATTAAAAGGCAGAACCGAAATTCTGCCTTTCGTACTATACATTTTGAGTTGCATTATGCGAAGTAATGCTTAATTACAATGTTGCTGATAGTGCTTGCAAGTCCGCTATAATCATAGGTGATTTCACCTGTCTTGCGGTTCTTTTTTGCCTTTACAAGCGTATTAATCTGACGCTTTTTGAATGATACAGTTCCCTTTTCATCGTCTACATCAAACTTGTTAGAAAATCCCTTAATGTAGCAATCGTTTAAAAGTTTCTTATCTTCTGCTGTCAGCTTCACTCTTGTCTTGTCCGTGTACGGAGTTTCAAAAGGCAAAGAGAAAGTTTTCTTGATGATTGTTTCAAGTTCTGCGCTTGCCTTTTTATAGGCTTCTTTTACCTCTTTGCTCATTACAAGATTTCCGTCATCCCCTGCTTTGGAATTAATATGAATTACCTGTAATGCCTCATAAAGTTCAGGTGATTCAAAAGCAGGAATAATTGCATACTTTACAAGCTTAGAGTTATCCCATGAGCCAAGTACACGAAGTACAGTTCTTACAACATCAGCAGAGTTACCGAAGTGGTCAGCATTTTTCTGTGACATAGTAGAAACAACTTTATTGTATACTTCTAATGTGTCTGTCTGTGTCTCCACAAACTTAGTCCGTGATTCATTTGCAGAGTCTAACTGTACCTGGAAAGCCTGTACTTCTTCTACTGAATAATTGCCGTTCTCATTAGCAATCTTCTTCTCAAGTTTAGCGATTGTATCATCAAGCAACTGAATATTCATGTTGCAAGACTCGTGCTGTACTGCTGTCATAAGTTCAGACTTAGACTCTTCTGTGATGTTCTTTGCATAAAAATTAATCTGTAAGTTTTTCATAGTATCTCCTATTCTCCTATTTAACGCATAGGTGCTATAATATGATTTATTGTATTTGTTGTCATAGTGTTATGCACACTATAAAAGGTACAAAATTAGTGTCTCATGTGTTTATCTCGTTCGTTTTATCCGTTCCGACTAATTATAACTACATACTTGCTAGGTGTTTATGCATCGCTTATTTAGCTCAAACGCATCCTGATATACTTATGAATATACATATATCCTATTCTGGCACCCATTTTATGAGAGGTCATCGTTATAAACTGTACTTGCTATATTTATATAGTAGTATACAGTCGTTGCACATAGGACAGTGAATATAGTACGAGCTTTAACAGATCACACTTTTGTACCTTCTAACTATGTATAACTTGAATTATACAGAACACAGAGGTATAACGGTCATGTGAGTTGGAGTTACCCAACATCAAGAATGGTAGGTGTTACCCTACTATCTGCCACTTTGTACTTGTGTCTGTCTCTTATGTATTTCTTCTTATAAGTAAGTTTTGAATTGAACCTTATAAGAGTACGCTTTTATTTGTTAGCGTAAGTTATTTATTTACGTGTTGGTTGCTTGCTCTATTATAAATCACTCCTAGAAAATAATCTAAGAACGTGAACCCTATACCACTAAAGGGAACTACCCTATTCCTACAAAAATATTGTAGGTTCGTCCGCAAAGTAATAAGCTGACGGACTAGGTTTTTTCTAGGTAAAACCATATAACCATTTTATATTCGTCCTTTTGGGACTGCTTTGTATAGTGGAAACGTTGGATATTAAAACCACTAGCAACCCTATGTACTTCTAGTCTTTTGTATCACACTCTAGGAATGTGACGCAGTACCTATATATGAATAGAACTGTTTATATTTTTGGTGTGGAATTAACTCACGAATTGTGATAGAATAGACTTGTTGAGGGACTATCTATACAATTTGTGTAAGTTAGTTGGTTATGTATTCAAGGTATTCTTGCTCAGTTGAAAAGAGTATATAACTCTTTTCTTCTGATACATAACCCATGTATCCACTAGGTACATAGTACCCTTTTGGATTATACATTTTTCAGTGAATGCACCTTCTTTCAAGTTTTAACGACTAACTTCTGTCGAGTGCTTGTTTATTTGTTGTAATTACTATATCACATTTTCGTGTGATTGTCAACAAAACTTTTGAATTAACAACTATATGAGTTTGCCGTGCCTTACATTTTGTTGTGTCGTTCTTTGTTTTGTTGAGATTATGTTATCACACGTTTGTGTGCTTGTCAAGGACTTTTTTGAGAAATTTTAAAAGTTATTTTCATGTGTTGCTATGTCCTTTTGACATTGAATATAGTATCACACGGATGTGTGATTGTCAATAGTAAATTTTTAAAAAATACGATATATTTTTTATAACATCAAACTATATTATATGATATATATAATCATAACACATAGTTTTAAAAACTACGTGTAATGGTTTTTATCATTTTGAAAAACAATGACTAATATATATCTATTAACCATTCTTTTTGCCTAACCGGGGGTAGTTAAAACTAACTAATAAGGTTGGAAATGCAGCAAGCCCTATAGCTGATTCATCTACAGACTTTCTTCAAAATTTTACCTTGTCGATATCTTAAAACCCCAATAAAACCAAGCAAAATTCTATTTTTATTCAAATTAACACGTTATCGCATACCATATCGTCAACTCCCTTATAAATCAGGCATTATTTCAATTTATCACCCCATTTTTTCAATTTTCTAAATTTCAAAAAATCTAATCCGAAATTAAAAATCCCATAAAATTCAACACTTTTCACGATATCGTTTTTCAATAAAAAATCCATTCAAAAAAGAGAATAAATTAATGTAACAAAATTAATTTTCATTTAAGGAGAATTTATATGATAAAATATTTAGACACATCTACATTAATTAAATACACATCAGGCAATAACAAAGGACATTTTAATTGGAAAGAAAATATTGGGAAAGAATTACCGTTCCAATATGATGACTTAACTGGAACAATTAAAATAATTGATTATAAATCTGTTAATCGTAATAATCTTATAACTATTCAATATCAAGATAATATCATAACAACATCTACGTCTAATCTTTTACAACTTAAAATTCCAAGTTTGCTAAATAAAAACAAAAATAACAGAAATTATACATATAAAATCGGAGATATTATTGATAAAGATTTTCAGAAATCAAAAGTAATAGAACAAACTAGAATTTCTGTTAAAGCAACTAAAAACCATGAGACAACAAGAGGGTATAAACTTAAATGTTTGTGTTGTGGATATAAATATCAAACTCGTGAAGATAGAATTTCTTCATGTCCTGTCTGTGGTATTCGCAGTTCATGGACAGAGAGATTTATATTTTCAATATTCATACAAGCAAAAATAGATTTTGAAGTACAAAAGGAATTTGAATGGTTGCAAAATAGGTGGTATGATATTTATCTTCCAAAATATAATACAATTATAGAAATAAATGGAATACAACATTATGAACCAACTAAAAATTCAAATCGAGAGCAAAAATCAGCTGAACAACAATACATAGAATGTATCGAATCAGATAAATTAAAACGCAATACAGCTATAAAAAATGGATTAACATATTATGTTATAGATGCAAGAGATCAAAACAATCTATATAATATAGCAAAATCTGTACTAACTTTTATTGATTTTTCAAATATATCGGCATTCGAATGTGGAAAATTTGCTACAAATAACGTAGTTAAAAAATATTGTAATTTATGGAATGAAGGATATCCTGTAGATGAGATTTCTCAAAAATTAAATTGTTCTATCGGAACAGTTCAAAGAAGACTTAGAGAAGGAACTCAGTACAATTTATGCAATTATAGCAAAGAACAAAATATGAAAAGTCATAAGATAATCAATCCAAATAAAAAATAAATTATAATTGATGACAGGTGGAAACATCTGTCATTTTTTATTAAAATTACATTTTCATCTTCTCGCATCCCCACATAGGGGCTACCATAAAACTACACATAAAACTATCAAGACAGCAATCGCACTGTCTTGTTTTTATACCAAAATATATACCCACACTCTCTAATGCTCATATTAGACTAAATAAGCCGTTCTAATTCTTAGACAACAATCTCTCCACGTGCTTTCTTTTACATACCTTAAAAGCCAAAATACAAGGTCATATTTTTTAACTTCAAATCCCAAACTATACAATATAACTAAATATTTCATCAATATTGCAACGTATTTTATATAAAATGTATAACATTCATTCTCATAATACCCTCTATAAGCTGAAAATCTACTGTCCTGACAGTGTGTAGAAAGTTCTAACCTACTACCCTTACACTTTATTGGTTAAACAATATATTTTTCAAATCTACTATTCCAATAAGAAAAAAATAGCAATGTATGTAATATGTGTGTATATGCGTATATGCGCCAGCATAGATATAGTCCCTTGATAGGGAAGATCTTTTCGCAGCGTAAGCAAGAGAAGAATATCTCTAGGGTAGACAACTGATAACAAGTCAATACCAAAAGAGAGAATAAGACTATAGGTACATCATACATGTACCTAAATGAAACCATCAATCCAAAACACTATGTACCTAAATCAACCAATAACAATCAAACAAAAAATTATGGAGCTTGTATGAAGCGTAAGCGAAATACAAGCGTAATATTCTTCTCTTGATAATATGAGTCTATATAGATATAGACTGCACAAAATTGATAGCTGGGATGTACCCAAATGAAGTAATTTTTTACTTTTAGGTACATACAGTATGTACCTAAATGAATTTTTAAAAATTTCATACAAGTGCAACTTTTAATGTTTTTGTGAATTCAAATGGAGAATATACTATTGAACCACTTACCACACTCTCATCTCACAAATTGTAACCGTAAATTATGTTTTAAAAGAAAGGAAAGAAAATGAAAGAACTAAAAATCAATCCTGAATTGAGAGATTTTATACCTCCACTTTCAGGTGAAGAAAAAAAGCAACTTGAAGACAGCTTATTGAAATATGGATATAAAGGCGCACCTATATACATATGGAATGATTACATAGTAGATGGACATAATCGCTATGAATTATGTAAAAAACACAATATCGAATTTCCTGTAGAAGAACTTATTCTTGGTGATGATGCAACTATTATTGATGTTATGGAATGGATGATTAACACACAGCTTGGCAGACGTAATCTTCCACCTGCTCAAAGATTAGCAGTAATGGACAAATTCAAAAGAAAAATTCAAGAACAAGCCAAATCCACACAAGGGACTCGCACAGATTTAACTTCTTCTCCAAATGGAGAAAAAGTTATAAGTACCCATACAGACAAGGAACTAGCAAAAATGGCAGGTGTTGGAACTGGCACGGTTGCACGTTTTAATAAGGTCATGAAGTCAGATGATGAGGAGTTGAAGAAAAAAGTTCTCTCAAATGAAGTTAGTATAAATGCAGGTTATGAAAAAGTTAGAGAAAAAGAAAAGAAAAAAGAGAATATAAATACAGAACAATCATCTTCTCAACCAAAAACATACCAAGAAGCAGCTAAATTGTATGGTGGTATGCAACAAGGTCATCTTCCAAATCAGAAAAACAATCAGAATATTGATGACGAATTTACAGATGAGCAGTTATTAAACGCTCTTATATCAACAAAAACACCTGTAAATGTATTGGATTCTATCGTTCCAAAACAAGAATTTGATATTATGACTAATACTTTATTGGAAAATATTGAATCATGTGATTATCGTATTTTTGATTTACATGAAGTATGTAAAAAAATGGAGAATAATGATTTAGATTATGCTATTGAAAAATTTGATAGTGTAATCACAGCAATTATGGAACTTGAAGAAAAAATCAAAAAAACAGTTAAAGGAGAAAACTAATTATGAAGAAGAAAAATGCATTATTTGTACCAGATAGCACAGAGGTTTTATCATGTAAGATTTTACATGCAAAATTAAAATGTCAGAAAACACCAAAAGAAAATGATGTCAGAAAATTAGCATCTAATTGGGAGGATAAACTGTGCGATCCAATTCATGTGAGCTATCGTGACGGACAGTATGGTATTGTAGAAGGACAAAAAAGAAAACTTGCTAAGATGATGGTTGATTCTGAAGGAACATTAGTATGTCATATCTATAGGGGATTAACCGAACAGGATGAATATCAGTTATTTTCACAATTAAACAATGGAAAACGTTCTTATGGAACAAACGAAGATTACGAAGCACGTTCTCAATTTGATCCAAAATGGAAATATGTAATTGAATGCGCTAATAAGGCAGGATTTTCTATTGTGTATTCTGGTGGTGCTAAAGAAAATACTTTTGGATGTCCTGCGACTATCGAAGAAGTATATGACGAATTAGGAGATATTGATTTTACAGATATGCTCATTATGTTATATACAGTTTGTAATGGCAATAAATACTCATTGCAGTCAACTTTTTTTAAAGGTTTTGCAAAATTTTATTTAGCTTATAAGTCTTCAATCATCGAAAAAGAGTTTAAAAAAGTATTCATTGATAAAGCAACAAAAACAGTTACTCAGTCATGCTTTTCTAAAATTAAAGAAAAATCAGATACATATAATCGCACAAAAAATGTAGGAATTAAAACTGCTTTCGGAATTCTTATGAGATACAACGAGTGTTGTTCAAAGAAAAATACGTTATCATTTGGTGATTTTGATTCATTAATATCTTAACATAGTGAGGTGATACGTCTTGCCAAACTATGTAAAAATTCCACGAGAAATCATCTATGATAAAGATCTCTCATCTAAGCGTGTAATAATCTTCTCATATCTTTGTACAAGACGTTCACTTGATGACACGGTGGCATTTTCTACAACAGAACTTTGTCACTGGTCTAAACTGAAACCTAATTACAGAGATGGGAAAATAAACCAAAAATATTATGAAGTTCTATTACTTCTCTCTCATTATGGATATTTTGAATCATGTCCAGATTTTGAGAAATGTCTAAAAGAAAAGACCAATTCGGTCAAATACCAACAAGTAAAACTTAATATAGAAAAATTCGATGTACCTGACAAGTTTGGAATCATTTACTTTGATGAGTTAGATGCAATATTAAATTTCAAAGAAGAATTGAAGGATAAAGAGATTGATACTGCAAGAATATCATCAGCTTATATCTTACTTGTACTCTCTTATATTCGTGTTAATTTGAATCGAATGGACGGTAAACCACTATGTTGTTATAGATATTTTAAGACTATTTCAGAAGATATTGAACTTTCTGAAAGATACATCAGTCGCATAGTTAATATTTTAGAAGCACTTAAAATTGTGAAATGTCAGCCTATGAAGAGAGAAATATATATTAAGGATGGCAAAGAAAAATATGCTACTACTCCAAAGGTGTTTGCTGATTACAGACATTTTATTCATGATGAACATGGACAAAGGATTGATAAAGAATATAGTCCTGATAAAGAAATAAAAAAACAGATAGAGCTTTTGGAGAATAATAAAATATAGGAACTATAAACGCAGCACTCAAAGGAGCTGATTACAATGAACAAATTATTTTTAAACGGTAAAGGAGAATTATTAAATGAACAGAACTGTAACTATCGAGTCAAAGAACCATAAATATGCAAATACATATGGGGGAAATATTTGTATATCAGATTTTTGCACTGATTATGAAGGCAGTAGAAATATTGCAGAACGTATTGAATCTGCATGGCGATTTGATAGGTCATGTGTAAGAAACAGAGTTGTATTAGATGATTATAAGGAGAGACAAAAATAATGGCAGATATAAATATTAGCATATCAATTGAGGAGCAGGAAATTTGTATTAATGCAATGCGTGATGAGAAATTTGCAACAATATATGCTTCCGATTCTACATATATTACGAAATTGGACAAGTTATGTAAGGAAAGCCCTGATATGTACTCTCTTATCGAAGATACAGGTAGAGGTAAAAAATATTTATTAAAGGATAAAACTCTTATCAGTTTCAGAGCGAAGAAAACAACAAGAGTTATGACTGAAGAGCAGAGGAAAGCTTCCGCTGAAAGACTTCGCAAGGCTCGTGAGAATAAAAGTGTCTGAGATACCATTTCTAGCCAGAAATTTACTATTCTGACAGTATACAGAAAATTCTACCCTTATTCATGGAGAAATACTCGTCTAAGAATTATATTTTTCAAATTACAATAAACAACAATAAATAGAAAGAAGGATTACATTATGCTGAGAAATTATTATCAAGGAACAATGATAACTGTCGAGTTACCAAAGAATCAATATAAAGGTTATGTGGTTGATTGCATATACAGATATGTTAAGGATATGAACAAGTATGCACTGAGCATGTGGCTTCGTAATACTGAAGTTGACGACAGAATGCAGATTTGTTCACAGGAAATTAATACTCAATACATTACAAGCACAAGAGAGAATATAAAGAAGGATGTGTGTGCAATTGTTGAGCAAGCTGCCAATAGTTCATATTTTGACAAGTCGATTGAGACTTATGAGTATACACAGAAATGTTTTGAGCGTGGCAATGCTGAATTTGAGAATGAGGAGAACAGATCATGAGCTGTCCATACTGTAGAGGAATAGGTGAGCATGATTACAGATGTCCTCTTTGGCAGCCAAATAAAAAGGCAAGAGTTAAGTGTGGTTATTGTGATGAGTATATTCTTGAAGGTGACGATTACGTTGAGATTAATGGATGGGCTTATCACAAAGACTGCTTAACTGTTAATAGGTTGCTTGATTTAATGGGAGTTATTACAAAGGAGATGTCGTATGAATTGGATTGAAAGAAAGATAAAATGGATTATTTATAAACTTGATGGACTTGTACCTAAGATACATGACTTGCCTGACATTGTGTATATTAAGTGGATGGGAAAGGAATTCATTATTAAAAAGTAAATAGAAATTTTATTTGGAGAATATATAAGCGTAGATAAAAAAGGAGGATTCAAAATGTATTGTTTTCAAAAGAAAGATGGAACAGTAAAGAAA
>OGPA01000744.1_pt1 | contig 30657 bp, 17 predicted proteins | sample 1552841 | NCBI WGS metagenome assembly OGPA01 (sample SAMEA2579916, study PRJEB22360) | human gut metagenome | reverse complement strand
ACGCTGATCGACGGACTGATCGTTATTGGCGGAGGCCTGACCGGAGCCGCGAAGTATTTCATGCCGTCTCTTTTGGAGGAAATGAACAGCGAAACGGGGATGATGAACGGTAGCCGTTTCAGCCGCCTGCAAAGTAAAGCATTCAATCTGGATGACGCGGCAGAGTTCGAGCAGTTCGCCAAAGGAGCGGCCGTGAAGATCGCTGTTCCCGGTTCCGACCGTACTGTCAATTATGATCCGTTTAAACGGATCGGTGTGATTGTCAGCAAGCAGGGGGCAAGTCGTTCGGTGGCTCTCGGTGCTTATGTGTATGCATTAAATCATTTATAAACAAATACGCCATGAATAAACATAATCTATTTACTCCGGTTCTGGGTCTGCTGACCGGCTTGCTGGCTGTCAGCTGTTCGCCGGTGAAAGAGGAAGCAACCCCGGAGAACTTATCCCAATATGTAGAGCCGCGTATCGGAACGGCTCACTGCCGCTGGTTCCATTTTGCTCCCGGTGCGATGCCCTTTGGTATGGCAAAGCCGGGCCCTTCTACCAACGGACACTTGGGTAACAACTCCGGTTGGGAAGCTACGGGCTACGACTATCGCGATACTTCCATCGAAGGTTTTCCCTGCCTGCATGAATTTCAGGTGGGCGGCATTGTCCTGATGCCGACAAACGGGCCGTTGAAAACAATTGCCGGCCCTGTCGGCGACTCGACAGGGGTCGGTTACCGCTCCGCCTACGAGCATTCGGATGAGGTGGCTACTGCCGGTTACTACTCCGTTCTTCTGAAAGACTATCACATCAAAGCTGAAATGACGGCTACCCCGCGTGTCGCCTTTCAGCGTTACACCTTTCCTGCCGGCGACGAAAGCCGTATCCTTTTCGATATAGGCCATCAGCAGGGGGAAAGCGGTCATGTGAAAGATGCTTTCGTGGCACTCAACGACGACGGAACCGTGGAAGGCTGGGTGGTTACCTTGCCGGAGTATGTAAAGAAATACCAGCCGGGAGCAACCGTTTCCATGTTCTTCTCCGCAGAGTTGGACAAGCAACCGGAAGCTTGCGGAACCTTTATCGGTGAAACGGTACAGGCGGGAGCAAAACAGGTGTCCGGCCCCGGCGCAGGTCTATATCTGACCTATAAAACAGGGGAAGGGGAAACTATCACCGCTAAGGTCGGCCTCTCGTACACCTCTGTCGAGAATGCCCGTTTGAACCGGGAGACGGAGGCCCGCACGCTTACTTTCGACCAGGCCGCCGCGGCTTCCGCGCAACAATGGGAAAACTATCTCGGACGTATCCGGGTAGAGACACCCGTAAAAGAGGATAAAGTGAAATTCTATACCGGTCTGTATCATGCTCTGCTGGGACGCGGACTGGTGAACGATGTGAATGGCGCCTATCCCCGCCATGATGGTTCGGTAGGCCGGATCCAACAGAAGGATGGCAAGCCTGTCCATAATTTCTATAATACGGATGCCGCCTGGGGAGCCCAGTGGAATCTTTCGCAGGTGTGGACACTGGCTTATCCCGAATATGCTTCCGATTACATCAGCAGCCATTTATTGGTCTATAAAGATGCCGGCTGGTTGGCAGACGGTATTGCCAACAGCCGTTACGTATCGGGTGTCGGCACGAACCTGCTGAGTACGATCCTGGCAGGCGCTTACCAATGCGGTATCCGCGACTTTGACGTAGACCTGGCTTATGAAGCATCCCTCAAGAATGAACTGGATGGCAACAACCGTCCTTTGGGAGCCGGAAAGACCGATACGGATAAGTTCGTCGAATATGGTTATGTACCCCATCTGGATAAAGGCGATGGACCGGACGAAGCGTTTATGTTCTCTGCTTCCCATACCCTGGAGTACTCTTATAGCGCCTGGGCCGTAGCCCAATGGGCAAAGAAACTCGGTAAGACGGAAGATTACGATAAACTGATGTGGTTATCCAAGGGCTGGGAACGTATCTACGACCCTTCGACTAATTTCGTACGTCCCAAGAAGGCCGACGGACAGTTTCTTGAAGACTTCAACCCGATGCAGGTCTGGCGCGGATTTCAGGAAGGCAACGCCTGGCAGTACACCTTCTATGTGCCGCATGATGCTCAGGGACTGGTCGGCAAGGTCGGTGCGGATGTTTTCAATCAACGTCTGGATAGTATCTTCACGGTTTCTCAGAAACTGATATTTAGCGGTGGTACGGAAGTTGGTGCCTTTGCCGGCCTGCAAACCCTGTATAACCATGGTAACCAGCCTTGCCTGCATATCTCCTGGCTGTTCAATGAAGCCGGTCGTCCTTCGCTCACCCAGAAATGGGTACGTGCCATCCTCGATGAGTTCTATGGTACGGACGGGATTCATGGCTACGGCTACGGACAGGATGAAGATCAGGGCCAGTTAGGTGCCTGGTATGTGATCGCTTCGCTGGGAATGTTCGACGTGAAAGGCTTGACGGACGCAACACCGTCTTTTGCTTTGGGCAGTCCGGTATTTGACAAGATAACCATTCGGCTCAACAACCAATATTATAAAGGAAAAGAGTTCGTTATCGAAGCAAAGAACAACAGTAAAGAAAACGTTTATGTGCAGCAATACCGCCTGAATGGCGAGATATATCCTGCCACTCGTATTCCTTTTGAAACAATCACCGCCGGAGGCCGCCTGGAAATGGATATGGGCAATCAGGCAACAGATACTTATTGAAAGCAGAAAAACTGTAAGAATGTTCCTCCGGCCGTTTTTTTAGTTTTCTCACAGTTTTCTTGCTTCGCTGTCTGATTTTGGAGGATTCTCACTGTGAGACGGTAGGTAATATTTGTTTTGGTTGTATTTTGCTATAAAATAACTTTGATTAATAACATGAATTATGAATAAACAAAATTCAAAAGCCATTTACCCCATCCTCTTCGGATTCTTTGTGATGGGCTTTGTGGATGTCGTAGGCATTGCGACAAACTATGTGAAAGTCGATTTTGGCTTGTCCGACACAATGGCCAACCTGATCCCGATGATGGTGTTCCTCTGGTTTGCCCTGTTCTCGATCCCGACAGGTATCCTGATGGGGAAAGCCGGGCGGCGCAATACCGTTGTGATAGCGTTGAGCGTGACTACCCTGGCTATGTTGCTGCCCCTGTTTCTTTACGATTTTGTTTCAGTCCTATTGGCTTTTGCTTTGCTGGGTATCGGTAATACAATCCTTCAGGTTTCGTTGAACCCGATGGTTGCCAATGTCGTCAACCCTGATCGAATCACCAGTGTCCTGACTCTGGGGCAGTTCATCAAGGCCATCTCTTCTTTCCTGGGACCGATCATAGCGGGAGCAGCCGCCTCTTTCTGGGGTGACTGGAAACTGATCTTTGCTGTCTATGCAGCGACGACACTTGTCTCTACCGTCTGGCTGATCTCTACCATTCCGGGAAAAGAAAAACTGGAAGAGGCGAAGGCTACTTTTGGCACGACGCTATCCCTTTTCAGCGATAAATACATTACCTCCCTGTTCCTGGGGATTCTCTTTATAGTCGGTATAGATGTCGGTCTGAACACAACCATTCCCAAGCTCCTGATGGACCGTACCGGCATGGCTCTTTCCGAAGCCGGATTGGGAACCAGCTTGTATTTTGCCGCCCGTACGATCGGTTCGTTTGCCGGTGCTTTCCTGCTGGCAAAAGTTTCGGCAAGCCGTTTCCTGAAATACAGCATGTTTGTCGCCATCGTGGCATTTATCCTGTTGCTGGCTGTCCCTGCTACATGGAGCATGTTCGTGATGATCGTTATCGTGGGGCTGGCTTGTGCGAATGTCTTCTCGATCATCTTCTCGTTTGCCCTTCAGCATAAACCGGAGCGGGCGAACGAAATATCGGCCCTGATGATCATGGGGGTATCCGGCGGTGCGCTGATCACTCCGCTGATGGGGATCGTGGCCGACGGTTTCGGGCAGGTTGCCGGATTATCCATCCTCCTGCTTTGTATCTTTTATATTTGTCTTATCTCTTTTGGAATCGATAAAAAATAGATGCTTATGAAAACATTAAAAACCTTGTTTCTGGCAGGATTGGCATTGTTCGCTATGTCGTCCTCCGTATGGAGTGCTTCGACAGCACCTCCGGCGATCGAAACCCACCTGTTCCCTGCCTTATACAAAACGGTGAAAGGCCCGGTGCAGAAAGTACGGGTAACCGTGAAGCATAGCGGTGCGCCTGTTTCTGCAACACTTACGTTGGGGAATCAGTCGCGGAAGGAAAAACTGAACGACGGTACTAACCAGTTCTTTTTTGAGATACCGGCTGTGCAGTCTGCCGTGCAACTGCCTCTGACGGTAACGGTTGGAAAAGAAAAAGAGTCTGCTCTGGTAAATGTGAAACCTGTCCGTCATTGGCAGATGAATATGGTACAGCATACCCATACGGATATCGGCTATACCCGTTCGCAAACCGAGATTCTGGCGGAACACCTCCGCTACATCGACTATGCGCTCGACTATTGCGATGCAACCGACAATAACCCGGACTTCGCCAAGTTCCGCTGGACTTGCGAGATCGCCTGGGCTGTCAGCGAATACCTCAAATGCCGTCCCGCTGAACAGATCGCCCGCCTGAAACAACGTGTAAAGGAAGGACGTATCGAATTGGCTGCCATGTATCTAAATTTCGACGAACTGCCGGACGAACAGACTTTGGCCGCTTCCCTGTATCCCCTGAAGCAATTCCGCGATGCCGGTTTGAAGGCGGAAGTCGCCATGCAAAACGATGTGAACGGTATCGGCTGGTGTTTCAGCGAGTTCTTTGCCGATGCCGGTGTGAAGTATGTCAATATGGGAACACACGGCCACCGTGCCCTGATCTGTTTCGATATCCCGACCGTCTTCTGGTGGCAGTCTCCTTCGGGAAAGAAGGTATTGACTTATCGTGCCGAACATTATAACCAGGGTAACTTCTTCGGCGTCCATACCGATAACTTCGAACAGTTTGAGGAACGTGTACTGAATTATCTGGGAGAGATGGAAGCGAAAAACTATCCGTACGACATCGTTGCCGCCCAGCACTCCGGTTATTTCACGGACAACTCACCCCCTTCGACAAAGAGTTGCGAGATGCTGATGAAATGGAACGAGAAATACGAATGGCCTAAACTCCGTACAGCTGTAGCCAGCGAGTTTATCAAAGAGGTAGAATCGAACTATGCCGATAAGATACAGACCATCCGTGGCGCATGGCCCGACTGGTGGACCGACGGTTTTGGTTCCGGAGCACGTGAAGCGGCTATTTCCCGTATCACCCATTCGGACATCATCGCCAATCAGGCAGGCCTTTCGTTTGCCGGTATGCTGGGAGCGAAACTACCGGCTCAGGTAGATAACCAGATTGACGATATCAACAAAGCCTTGCTCTTTTATGACGAACATACCTTCGGTTACAGCGAAAGCGTACGTGATGCTTATTGCAAGGAAACTTGGGAGCAACGTTCCCTGAAACAATCGTATGCCTGGGAAGCTTACCGCCATTCCGGCCTGCTGGGAGAGGTGACGATGGGATTGCTGCAGTCTTTCGTGCCGAAAGCCGAATATCCGTCTGTTGCCGTTTTCAATACATTGAACTGGACGTATAGCGGCATTGCCAAAGTCTACATCGACCATCAGATATTACCCCGCGAGAAAGCATTCGAAATAACAGATGCCGCCGGTAATGTTATCCCGGCACAGCCGGCAGAAAGCCGTTCCGATGGAACTTACTGGTCTTTGTTCGTAAAAGATGTTCCTGCTTTGGGATATGCGCAATACTATATCAAGGTAAAAGACGAGCCTCGTCCGGAGATTGTATCTTCTGCCTCCTTGGAAAAGGCGCATGTGGAAAACAACTGGTATGCCATCGACTTCAATCCTCGTAAAGGAACCATCAGTAAATTGTTCGACAAAGAGCTGAATAAAGAGCTGACCACCCCGAATGCCGAATGGGAGATGGGTGAGTTTATCTATGAGATCATCGATAGCCGTCATCCGATGGAACAATACCGTGAACCTCAGTTCCTGCGTCGTCGTCCCGAACGTATCCGTTTCGAACGTTACGAGAAGGGGGCTATCTGGGATACCTTCCGTTTCCGTGGAGAAACTGTTGCCGGACGCGAACCGAACAACCTGATGGTGGAGTTCCGTGTGTTCAATGTCGATAAGAAGATCGAGATCGTTTACCGTTTGCGTAAGAAAGCGGTTACCGATCCGGAAGCGGTCTATATCTCCTTCCCGTTTGAAGTGAACCAGGGTAAGATCATGCTCGACGTGCCCGGTGGTACCATCGAAGCTGGTGTCGATCAGATCCCCGGATCATCGAACGACTGGTATACCGTTCAGAACTTTGCAACAGCACGTAACAACGAGTCGCAGGTCGTTATGGGAAGTCCGGAGATACCTCTGATGCAGTTCGGTGCCATCAATACCGGACGGTATGAAGCAGGTGCCGTTCCCCAATCCACCAATATGTATTCCTGGCCGATGAACAACTATTGGGTGACCAACTTCAACGCCGACCAGATGGGTGAATTGCAATGGAGCTACTTTATCAATTCAAGTAAAGACAACTCGGTAGGTTATGCCACCCGTTTTGCCTGGGAGAACCGTATCCCGTTCCTGACCCGCGTATTACCGGCAGGTGCGAAAGGTAACAAAGCGATTTCTCCGGCCTCCGTATTCAATATCGTTCCCGATAATATTCTATTGGTAAATATGAAACCTGTGGAAGGCGAAAATGCAGTCATGCTCCAGTTGCGTGAAATAGCAGGCAAGCCGGCAACGTTTGCCGTCACTTCCGATAAGGTGAAGTTTACCGCAGTAACCGTTTGCGATGTAGTAGGAGACCCGGTGAAAGGAACTTCCGAAGCGACATTCGCTCCCTGGGAAAATAAGTTTATAAAGCTTTCCTGGTAAGTCCCGGAATAGAACCGGATACCCCTTCGGACATCTGTCTAAAAAAAGACCGGTGTTTTGAAATGTAAAGACAGGACTTTTGTCATCAAAAGTCCTGTCTTTTGTTTTTAAAAGCTATATCTTTTTTTCAAAGGCGTTTTTATCCCTTGTAAGAGCGTGAAACAGTGTTAATCACGAACGTTGTAAAGGCATAAATGTAGATCTGTAAAATATTAACATCAATTTCAATAAATGAAATCTTTTAAATAAACATTCTTATTATGAAAGTATCTTTTATATCTTTGCTGCACTCGTTTTATGCAAATGACAGATATAATAATATAATCAAGATTGTACAAGATGCCGTTAAACAACACAAATACGTTAGCTCCGAGTATACGAAGTAATTTCGACCAGATTTATGTGACATATTATTTTCGTATGTATCGTTTTGCTAAGGAATATGTTCTGTTTGACGAAGATGCAGAAAATATTGTACAGGATGTATTCCTGTTGTTATGGGAAAAACGGGATGTGTTGGATATTCGTATAAGCCTGATTTCTTATCTTTTTAGTTTGGTGAAAAATAGATGTTTAGACTACTTAAGGCATCGTTTGGTCGTAAAAGAATACCAACAGGAATTTAAGGCGAAATTATCTTCTCTCGAATCATTGAATTATACCTTAACCTCTGAGGAGGATATCGAACGGATATTGACGGATGCAATCAACAAATTGCCTGAACGTTGCCGTGAAATCTTTTTGAAAAGCCGTATTGAAGGAAAGAAAAACCGTGAAATAGCCGAAGAACTGGACATCTCCGTCAGCACGGTTGAGAACCAAATGACCATCGCCTTGAAGAAACTGAAAATTGAACTGAAAGACTACCTACCTTTATTACTCTTTCTCATATTTGTTAAATAATATTTATTCCTTAGGTGGCTTTGGGGGGAAATAAATTCTTAAACGCTCTCCCTTATAAAAGTCGGAAAATGCATAGTTTAATTACTAAATATTTCAATAAGGATATAACGGCAGAGGAAAAAGCAGAGCTATTTTCTTTGATGCAAACAGATAAGGAATTGCATAAGGAGTTCGTGTTTATGCAGAACCTGTGTGCTTTATCGGCTTCATTACCCGTAGAAGACGATGAGGTGAAAGCTGTCGGTAAACTTATACAATTCAAAGAAGCTCATAAAAGAGAGAAAAAGAAGTTCGCTGGTCTGATCAGGCATCTGGTAGGATATGCGGCTGCTATCTGTATGGCTGTCATTTCAACTTGGGCAATAATGAACAATCGGCACGATAATGCAGTCGAAGAACAGCTTGCTTTCGAAGAGTTTTCGACTCCTCCCGGACAACGTGCCCAGGTAAAATTGCATGATGGTACAGTGGTATGGCTGAATGCTCGTTCCCGGTTGCGTTATCCCAATCGGTTTTCCGGTACGGAACGAAAGGTGGAATTGGATGGAGAAGCTTTCTTTGAGGTCTTCCGTAATGAAGAAGTCCCGTTTGTCGTTTCCACGGAAAAACTTGATATAAAAGTACTGGGAACCAAGTTTAATGTTTTTGCATATAAAGGAAACGATGAGTTTACAACAGCTCTGATTGAAGGTTCGGTCAAATTGTATCAATCGGACAATGAAGCGGTTGCCATGTACATGAGTCCGAATGATTATGCGGAACTGAAAGACGGAAGATTAGTGAAAAGTAAGATCAGCAGCACCGATTTCTTATTATGGAAAGAAGGTATTTATGCTTTCGATGATATTCCTTTCGGTGAGATAATAAAAAAACTGGAGCTTTATTATGATATTACAATAGAAATAAGGAACAAGAATCTGAATAATTATAAGTTTAGTGGTAAGTTCCGTCAGAGGGATGGCATAGAAAGCGTCCTGAAAACTTTACAGAAGATTTATTATTTTTCATTCGTTAAGGATGAGGAGTTGAATAAGATTACAATACGTTGAAGCAAATAGAAAGAGTCAAATATATGTATAACCTTTAAATCAGTAATTGCCTATGACGAATTGAGCTTTTTATATAAAAAGCGGTCGATGGATGCGGGAACATCCATCGACCGCTGCTAACACTAAATAAATTAAGTATTAACAAGTAAACGAAGCAAAGTTATGAAAAAAGAACCGAAATTTCTAAGCATTATGAGAATTTCAGCCTTCCTTCTTTTCCTTTGCGTATTCTCTTCTTTTGCGGCAAAAACGAGTTCGCAAAATGCTCAAGTGAATATCAATGGAAGTAATTTAACGATCGGAAATTTGATCGATCAGATTGAAAAACAAACGGATTATCTGTTTGTGTACAGTAAAAATGAGGTCAATATAAATGAGGCCATTTCTGTGAAAACCGGTAAAAAAGCCGTTTCGCAGTACCTGAAAGAAGTATTTGACGGTTCAAATGTCAGATACACTTTTGAAAATGACTATATCGTATTGACAAAGAATGCGATGCTTCCTGTCGTACAACAGGGTAAAAAAGTATCTGGTATGGTTACGGATCAGTCAGGTGAGCCGATTATTGGGGCGAATGTGATGGTGAAGGGTACGACTAATGGGACTGTTACCGATATCGAGGGTAACTATTCATTGGAAGTGACGACTGGTACGACTCTATTGATTTCTTACATAGGCTATCTGACAAAAGAGTTGCCTGTGGGAAATCAGTCAATGATCAATGTCACATTGACCGAAGACACCCAGGCTTTGGATGAAGTGGTAGTTGTGGGATATGGTACTCAGAAGAAAGTAACACTGACCGGTGCTGTTTCTGCCATTAAAAGTGATGATATCATTACGACAAAGAATGAAAACGCGCAGAATATGCTGACTGGTAAGGTTCCGGGCGTACGTGTTGTTCAGAAATCTTCCGAACCGGGTTCTTTCAATAATACATTTGATATCCGTGGTATGGGTAACCCGTTAATCATTATTGATGGCGTGCCTCGTGATAATATGTCCCGTCTGGACGCAAATGATATTGAATCTCTCTCTGTCCTGAAAGATGCCTCTGCTGCCATCTATGGCGTACGTGCAGCAAACGGTGTCGTGTTGATTACCACAAAGAAAGGTAAAGAAGGATCCTTGGAATTGGAATATTCCGGAAATGTAGGTTGGCAGAATCCTACCGGCTCGCCAAAAAGTGCCAGTGCTGCCGACTGGATGGTATTGAAGAATGAAAAGGCTATGCATAATCTGGAAGGTGGTGTCCGTCCATATACGCAGGAACAAATTGATGCGTATCGTAATGGTGACATGCAGGGAACAGATTGGTGGGATGCCTGTATGCGTACGCTGGCACCTCAAACCCAACATACACTGAACGCTACAGGTGGTAATGAAAAGATCAACTTCTATATCAGTACAGGTTATTTGTATCAGGAATCATTCCTGAAAAGTAAAAGTTTGGATTACGACCGCTTCAATGTCCGCTCCAATATTACTAGTAAACTGACTGACCGACTGACTGTCTCTTTGAATATGAGCGGTATTATGGATGAGAAGAATCAGCCATATCAGAATTCCGACTGGATTATCCGTGCTTTCCAGCGTGCTCCGGCTACACAACCGATCTATGCTAACAATAATCCGGAATATCTGATGAACGGATGGATTGAAGGTGACAATCCTGTAGCCATGATGGATGCAAACCAGGTCGGTTATAAGAAGTACAATAATAAATGGTTCCAGACTTCGGCTGATGCAACCTATGATGTTCCTTATATCGACGGACTGAAAGCGAAAGTAATGTTCAGCTATGACTATCAGATAGCAGACAATAGCCTTTATGAAAAGAGCTACAATCAGTACACTTATGATGAAGCTTCTGATACTTATATGGTTAATCCACGTGTTGGAACAAGTAAGTTCCGTCGTGAACATTACACCAAAGAGGCGTTACTTTATCAGGTTGCGTTAAACTATAATCGTATTTTCGATGAAAAGCATAATGTCAGCGGTTTGATTCTATTGGAAGGAAGTAAGAGAAATGGCGATAATTTCTTTGCACAAAGGGAACTGTCCCTTGCTTTAGACCAACTGTTTGCGGGTAACAGTGAAAATCAGGAGGCGAACATGAGTACCGGTTATGATGTTGATGATCCGGCAAGGCGCGATTTATATAAAGAAGCGAACCTGGGTTTGGTAGGTAAGTTCGGATACGATTATATGTCTAAATACCTGGCAGAGTTCAGCTTCCGCTATGATGGCTCTTCTAAATTCGGAACAGGCGGACAATGGGGATTCTTCCCTTCTGCCTCTGTAGGATGGCGTATCTCTGAAGAGAGTTTCTGGAAAGAATCCAAACTATCGTTCGTTAGCAATGCAAAACTGCGTGCTTCCTATGGTAAGATGGGAGACGACCGTGCTTCTAACTATCAGTTCGTAAACGGCTATCTGTATCCGGGTAATGGTTTTGACGGCCAGGGATCGAGTGGTACTGTATTTGACGGAACTTTTGTTTCCGGTGCTCAAAATAAAGGTATTACCAATCCGTATATCACCTGGTATATATCCAAAACATTGAACTTGGGTATTGATTTGGAAGCATGGAATGGCTTGTTAGGTATTTCTGCTGACTACTTTACCCGTGACAGAACAGGTTTGCTGGCGACAAGAAACTTGAGTCTTCCCGGTGTTGTTGGTGCTGATCTGCCTCAGGAAAACCTGAATGGAGACTTTACTCAAGGGGTGGAAGTGGAACTTAGCCATAGAAACAGAGTCGGTGAAGTGGGTTACAACCTGAAAGGTATTTTCTCTTTCACTCGTACAAAAACCACTTATCAGGAACGTGGCCGTGCCGGAAACTCGTATGAGAACTGGAGAAACAATGGGAACGACCGTTATAATGATATCAAATGGGGTAGAGGCGATGGCGGACGTTACGGTTCATACGATCAAATCCTGAACAGTTCGATTTATGCAGATAAGAATGTACTGCCCGGTGATTATATTTATCTGGATTGGGATGGTGACGGACAGATCACTGACCACGACGTACATCCGATCGGTTACAGCGGTCGCCCGATGATCAACTTCAGTTTGAATGTTGGTGCTGATTATAAAGGTTTCGACCTTAACCTGCTGTTTCAGGGAGCCGGTATGAGTTATGTAAGATATATCGAACAATTGCGCGAACCGATGTGGGGTAACGACCTTTCTAATGCACTTGACTATTTTATGGACAGATGGCATCCGGTGGATCCTACCGCAAATCCGTATGATCCATCTACTTCCTGGGTATCCGGTAAATACGGTTATACCGGGTCGATTGCAGACGAGAACTCCCGTTTCAACTTCCACAATGCAAGCTACCTCCGTTTAAAGAGTGCGGAAATTGGTTATACAATGCCACAAAGATGGGTATCTAAAGTTGGTATCAAAAATCTTCGCCTGTATGTGAATGCCTATAATCTGTTCACTATAAAAGGTGTGGAGATTGACCCGGAACATCCGGAAGATAGTTATGGCAATATGTATCCTCTGAACAGAACGTTTTCTGTCGGTGCAAATGTTAAATTTTAATCTGTTCTAAAGTTATGAAAGTATCAAAATATATATTATTACTGGCGTTGGCTTGTGGAATGCCTTCATGTATGGATCTGGATATCCCCCCCTTGAATATAGTTCAGAATGACGATGTTTTTGCTTCGGAGAATGGGGTGAAGAGTTATTTGTCAAGATTGTATAGTAATTCATTTATTGAAGATTTCCGCTATTCACATACACGTGGATTTAATAACTCCTATGCTTTTCAGTCAACTTTCGGTATGACAGGTGAGGCGTTAAACCGTGATATTGGTGGAGCGGCTACCGAGTCGAACCAGATATGGAACGATGCATACAAACTGATCCGTGAAATAAATTATTTCATGGAAACACTGCCTCAATATGCGGCAAACTTCTCGCAGGATCAGGTAGATACCTGGACTGGAGAAGCTTACTTCATGCGGGCTCTTACCTATCATGCGCTGGCAAAACGTTATGGTGGTGTCCCCATTGTAAATAAGGTGCTTAACTATCCGAGCGAATCGGTTGAGGATATGAAGATTCAGCGTTCTTCGGAAGAGGCTGTTTATGATCAAATGGAAAAAGACTTTGACGAGGCCTATCGGCTATTACCTGAAAGCAATCAGAAAGGTCGGGCAAATAAATATGTAGCTGCCGGTTTTAAATCGAGAGCGATGTTGTTTGCCGGTTCTATTGCAAAGTACAATGAGGTCGATAAAAGGGACAATAACGACAATAGCATTCGTGTTTGTGGTGTCCCTAAGGAAAAAGCCAGGGAATATTTTAAGAAGAGTTATGAAGCTGCTTTGTTATTGAAAGGTAAATATTCTCTGTATAAAGATGGCTGGAAGGCTGACGACAAGGAAGCACAATATCAGAACTATGTGGATATGTTCTTTGCAGAGAACAGCAGCGAGAATATTTTCATCCGTCAGTACAGCTATCCGGAGTCCGTACATGGTTATGATGCTTACAATATCCCGCGTCAGTTCCGTACAAACGGATGGACGGCTTCAACAAGTCCTACACTTAGTTTTGTTGAAATGTTCGGAGGTTATCCTAAAAACGAGAAAGGTCAGATCGATGTTTTTAATGCAGATGGAACCTATAAGCTGTTTGATAAAACGATGGATCTTTTCGCAGAGGCTGAACCTCGTTTAAGGGCAATTGTCATCCTGCCGGGAGATGATTTGAAAGGCGAACAGGTTGAGCTTTGGCGTGGTATTTATACGGGCGATGTAACAAATGGTATCCCTCGTTTGCAGAAAGACGATGATCCTGCCGAGAAATATGAGAATGATGCCAATTGCAAAGACTTATTTGTTAGTTCCCAGAGTGCCGACAACCAGACAGTCCACGTTTTACCAAATGGTGAAAAGATGAATGCCAGCGGTAGAAGCGGAAGTTTCTTTAACTCGGGTGAAGGTGCTATTGCCGGTTTTGTGGTTCGCAAATGGATCAATCCGGATATGCCTGCCGAGCTGGTGATGGAAAGACGTTCGGATCAATCCTGGCTGGAGCTGCGTTATGCGGAAATCCTGCTTAACCGTGCCGAAGCTGCTTACGAACTATATGAAGAAGGTGAAACCGGCGTAGATTACCTGCAAGATGCTTACGAATGTATCAATGAAGTTCGCGAACGGGCTGGTGCAACCTTATTGACCGGCAAGAATGAATTGACTAAAGAAGCAGTCCGCGTAGAAAGACGTAAAGAACTCAGCTTCGAGAACAAAGTCTGGTGGGATATGAGACGTTGGAGAACCGCTCATAAAGAACAAAACTCCACACGTTACAGATCTTTGTTTGCATTCTATGCAGAAAAAGCAAACAAATGGTTCTTTGATGCCAGACCGGACGATCAGAACAAACGCTTTACTTTCGACGAAAGATGGTATTACAATGAAGTTCCCAACGACGAAGTTACCAAGAGCGGCCTTACGCAGAATCCTGGTTATTAATTTAATATAGAGAAATAAAATGAAAAAGATAATATATTATTTTTCAACGGCTCTGTTGCTGCTAACGAGCAATGCTTGTACTAAATTTGATAATTACGAAGAGCCTAAAGAAACCATCAAAGGGGTTGTAATTGATAAGAATACACAGAAACCCGTACAGACGGAAGTCGGTGAAGGGGGTGTTCGCATTAAACTGATGGAGTACAGCTGGAGCGAAAGTCCTACTCCTTACTATTTTGGTGGTATGCAGGAGGGAGATTTTAAGAATGAAAAGATCTTTGCCGGTGAATATGGTATTACTGTTATGGGAGCTTTCGTCCCGGTTCCGGAAGAAAGATATCAAGTAAAAGGTACGCTAGACCTGAAGCTGGAAGTCGAACCGTTCCTGAATGTCGATTGGGTGGGCGAACCCGTGATCAATGCAGATAAAACCGTAACAGTAAAGGCTACGATTAAACGGGGAACAACCAATCCGGATTATCAACAGAAAGTATCGGACGTTCGTTTCTTCGTTGTTGCCGGGGCTCCTTATGTGGGTGAAAATAATAAAGACGACCGTTACTCTGTCTATATCGACGGTGATAATGCCAGTGCAATGTTGGGAACAACGGTCACACTGACCACCAAGACTGCTTTACAGTCCGGCTTTACTTACCATTTCAGAGTTGGTGCCCGTATGGATAAGGAAATAGAAGGTAGCAGGCGTTATAATTATACGGAAATGATAACCATTCAAATCCCATAAGCAGACTAATGTAATTTTTTTAGGGCACCTTATCTGGATTATTCATACATTTAGGGTGCCCTTTTTATATCGAACAGTTAAATTTTAAATCATGAAGACAAATGTAAAAAAACTAGTATTGAGTTGTATGGCCTTTTCTTTGTTAACCACTTCCTGCCTGACCGGGCAAAGGGGAGAAAAGGGAGCGGAAGCGACTCCTGCCGAAAGACGGGAAAAGACCGCCTTTCAAACCGGTCAACCCTGGAAACCGACAACCGATGTGCGTGCCGATGTGGCTATCGTTTATGGAGTGGGAGGAAACCCTTCCGAAAAACGTTCCGGTCTTACTTTTGAACAACGTGTGCAAAGCTGGCGTGATAAAGGATATACCACTCATTTTATGACGGGAATCGCCTGGGGAGAATATCAGGATTATTTTACCGGTCAATGGGATGGTAAGTGGCATTTGGATGAAGGACAGGTAACGATGAAAGGGGATACGATTTGGCATGGCCATCTGGTCCCTTATATCGTTCCTTCAAAGAATTTCATCAAATACATGCAGGAACAACATATAAAGAGAGTGATCGATGCCGGTATCGATGCCATTTATCTGGAAGAACCTGAATTCTGGGCCCGTGGCGGTTACAGTGAAGCATTCAAAAGGGAATGGAAAGAGTATTACGGTTTCGACTGGCGTCCGCAACATGAATCGGCGGAGAATACTTATCTTTCCAATAAACTGAAATACCATCTGTATTACCGGGCATTGAACGAATGTTTCACTTATGCGAAGGAATACGGTAAAAGCAAAGGAATGGATGTGCGCTGTTATGTGCCTACCCATTCGCTGGTGAACTATTCCCAGTGGCAGATCGTAAGTCCGGAAGCAAGCCTGGCCTCTCTGCCTTGTGTGGATGGATATATCGCCCAGGTATGGACGGGAACATCCCGCGAACCGAACTACTTCAACGGGGTTGCTAAAGAACGCGTATTCGAAACCGCCTTCCTGGAATACGGTTGCATGGAATCGATGACAGCCCCGACCGGCCGTAAGGTATTCTTCCTGACCGACCCGATTGAAGACTGGCCTCGCGACTGGGCAGACTATAAGAAGAACTACCAGGCAACCTTTACAGCCAAGCTATTGTACCCAAACAATAATAACTACGAAGTAATGCCGTGGCCGGACCGTATTTATGAAGGTTTATATCGTAAAAGTGCCAACAGTGAAGAGAAAGCACGCATCCCGCGTTTCTACTCCACCCAAATGCAGGTCATGATCAATTCACTGAATAATATGCCTTTATCCGACAATAAGGTATCCGGATCTTCCGGTATCAGTGTTTTGATGGCCAACTCGTTGATGTTCCAGCGGGCACCCCAGCCGGTTGCCGGTTATGACGATCCGCAGTTATCTAACTTTTACGGCCAGGCCCTGCCTTTCCTGAAACGGGGAGTCCCTGTACATCTGTTGCATCTCGAGAATGTATCTTATCCGGAAACCTGGGAAAATACGAAAGTATTGTTGATGACTTATTCCAATATGAAACCTCTGGAAAAGGAAACACATAAGTATATTGCCGAATGGGTTAAAAACGGAGGAGTATTAGTATACAGCACACGCGATACGGACCCTTTCCAGTCGGTACAGGAATGGTGGAACCAGGATACGGAAAAGTATAAAACACCTTCTCAGCACCTGTTCGGTTTGATGGGAATAGACAAAGACGCTAAAGAGGGCGAATATACTTATGGCAAAGGAACGGTTTTCGTTGTTCGCCAGGACCCGAAGGAGTTTGTCTTGAAAGCAGATGCCGACAAAGGGTTCGTGGCTACGGTGAAACGTTTGTATGAAGAAAAAGCCAATGCCGGCAATCTTCAGTTCAAGAATAATTTCTATCTGGAAAGAGGATATTATGATCTGGTATCCGTGTTGGATGAAGGAATGATTAGTAATGAACCATATATTATAAAAGGCAGACTGATCGATCTGTTTGATCCGGAGTTACCCGTTCTGAGCGAGAAGATAATAAATCCGGGTGAACAAGCCTATCTGGTCAATATCGACCGGGTGGAAAACCGGAACAAGCCACAGGTGTTATGCGGCGCAGCACGTGTGTATGACGAAAAAGTAAACAAAAATGCTTATTCGTTTGTTGCTAAAAGCCCGGTCAACACAACGAATGTGATGCGTGTCTTATTACCGCAGAAGCCGGAGAAGGTCACTGTCTCGGATGCTAAAGGGCAGACCCTTGCCGATGCGATCTATGCATGGGATGACGTGAGTCGAACCTGTCTGTTGAAATTCGAGAATGCTCCGGAAGGCATTCAGGTTTCTTTTGATTGGTAATAAAATGCCGGAAGTGAAGAAGTTTACTTCCGGCATTTCTTTAATAGATTCAAACGCAATTAATTTTAATTGTGTTCTTCTGCTATGAAATAGTGATTATCTTTGTGCTTATTAAAGATCAATGAATGTATTAGTAATTGAACCAAATATAAACTAAATCATGAAAAGAAAAAGTGTATGCGCTTTCGCTTTGGCCGCCATGTTGGCTTTTGTAGGAAAGCCCGCCATGGCGGCTTCAGGAAATGAAGCGTTTGATCCGGTAGAGTACGCACTGCCGTTGATGGGAACTCAATCGAGTTTCGAGCTGTCGACAGGAAATACGTATCCGGCCATTGCCCGTCCGTGGGGTATGAATTTCTGGACGCCCCAGACCGGTAAGATGGGGGACGGATGGCAGTATGTATATACCGCCAATAAAATCAGAGGGTTCAAACAGACTCATCAGCCGAGCCCGTGGATCAATGATTACGGACAGTTTGTTATTATGCCTGTCGTAGGCGCTCCCGAGTTTGACCAGGATAAACGTGCCAGCTGGTTCTCCCATAAGAGTGAGGTGGTAAAACCTTATTATTATAAAGCATATCTGGCAGATCACGATGTGATCACCGAGTTGACACCGACCGACCGTGCCGCTCTTTTCCGTTTCACTTTCCCGGAGAACGATCATTCTTATATCGTTGTCGATGCACTCGACAATGCTTCGTATATCAAGGTGATCCCCGAAGAAAACAAGATCATCGGTTATTCGACAAAGAACAGTGGGGGAGTACCCGAAAACTTCAAGAACTACTTTATCATAGAGTTCGACAAACCTTTCACTTATGAAGCTACTTTTGCCGACAACTCTTTGAAAGAAGGAGCGAAGGAACAGACCGACAAACATGTGGGAGCTGTGATCGGCTTCAAGACCCGTAAGGGAGAGATCGTTCATGCCAAGGTAGCCTCTTCATTCATCAGCTTCGACCAGGCTGCCGTGAATATGAAGGAACTGGGTAACGACTCTTTCGAAACATTAATGGCTAAAGGCAAACAAGCCTGGAACGATGTACTCGGTAAGATCGAGGTGGAAGGTGGTTCGTTGGACCAGTACCGCACATTCTATTCCTGCATGTACCGTGCCCTGCTTTTCCCCCGCAAATTCTACGAAATAGATGCAGCAGGCAATGTGGTTCACTACAGCCCGTATAACGGTGAAGTTTTGCCCGGCTATATGTTTACCGATACCGGTTTCTGGGACACCTTCCGTGCCCTGTTCCCATTCCTGAACCTGATGTTCCCGACTATGAACAAGGAAATGCAGGAAGGTCTGATCAATACATATAAAGAAAGCGGTTTCTTCCCGGAATGGGCAAGTCCCGGTCACCGTGGCTGTATGGTCGGCAACAACTCCGCCTCCGTCCTGGTAGACGCTTATATGAAAGGTGTGAAAGTAGACGACCTGGAAACCCTTTATAAAGGCTTGATCCACGGAACGGAAAACGTACATCCTACCGTTTCATCTACCGGCCGTCTGGGACATGAATACTATAATAAATTGGGTTATGTTCCCTACGATGTGAAGATCAACGAGAACGCAGCCCGTACGCTTGAATATGCCTACAACGACTGGTGTATCTACCAGATCGCCAAAGAACTGGGCCGTCCGAAAAAAGAACTCGAGCTGTACGCAAAACGTGCGATGAACTATAAGAACCTGTACGATAAGGAAAGCAAACTGATGCGCGGTAAGAACGCCGACGGTACATTCCAGTCTCCGTTCTCTCCGTTGAAATGGGGCGATGCCTTTACCGAAGGAAACAGCTGGCATTACACCTGGTCTGTCTTCCACGATCCGCAGGGACTAATAGATCTGATGGGTGGTAAAGATTCTTTCGTTATGATGCTCGACTCCGTATTTGCCGTTCCGCCGTTGTTCGACGACAGCTATTACGGACAGGTGATCCACGAGATCCGCGAAATGCAGATCATGAACATGGGTAACTATGCACACGGTAACCAGCCGATCCAGCACATGATCTATATGTACAATTATGCCGGACAACCCTGGAAAGCACAGTACTGGGTACGCGACGTGATGAACAAGATGTACACCCCGACCCCCGACGGTTATTGCGGTGACGAGGATAACGGACAGACTTCTGCCTGGTATGTATTCTCCGCTCTTGGTTTCTATCCGGTTGCACCGGGTACGACCCAGTATGTCTTGGGTGCTCCGTTGTTCAAGAAGGCTACTTTGCATTTCGAGAACGGAAAGAACCTGGTGATTAATGCTCCTGAAAACAGCGACAAGAACATCTATATCGAGTCGATGTCGTTCAACGGTGTGAACTATACCAAGAATTATCTCGACCATAACGAACTGCTGAAAGGCGGTGTTCTCGACATCAAGATGGGCGACAAACCCAACCTGAACAGAGGCGTTAACCCGGAAGACCTTCCTTATTCATTCTCTGTCGACGACGAGAACTTTAAGAAGCTGGTTCCGGCTGCAAAGTCAAAAAAGAAATAAACAGACAGGTATATGAACGTAAACAAGAAAATTAAAACAGGTGTGGCCCTATTGGCTTCCGTATTTCTGCTGGCCTCTTGTGCAGCCGGAGGCGATGTCTCCACACAGAAAAGCCCGGTAGATTATGTGAACCCTTATATGGGAAATATCAGCCACTTATTGGTGCCTACCTATCCGACGATACATTTACCTAACAGCATGCTCCGTGTTTATCCGGAGCGTGCCGACTTTACAGGCGACATGTTAAGCGGATTACCTATTATCGTGACCAGCCACCGCGGAAGTTCCGCCTTCAACCTGAGCCCGTATCAGGGAGAAGCGTCCGGACTGAAGCCGGTTATCAACTACAGCTACGATCATGAAAAGATCCGTCCGTACCGTTACGAGGTATATCTGGATGATAACAATATCGCTGTAGATTACGCTCCGTCTCACCAGAGTGCCGTGTATAATATCACCTTCGAAGGGGAAGGACCTGCCTATCTGGTATTCAACAGCCGCAACGGTCAGTTGAAGAGCGATGGCAAGAATATCAGCGGTTACCAGTTCGTAGACAAAAAGACAAAAGTCTATCTTTATGCCGAAACCGACATGGCTCCGCAGCAATGCGGTGTACTGGCTGACAACGCTGTGAAGTACGGGGAAACCTCCGTGGAAGGGAAAGACGCCGCACTGGTATTGGCTTACGGTAACGATGTCAAGCAACTGGGTGTTCGTTACGGTATCTCCTTTATCAGCGAAGAACAGGCAAAGAAGAACCTCGAACGTGAGATTGCCGCTTATGATGTCGACGTAGTAGCCAAGATCGCCCGCAACGACTGGAACGAAGCTCTCGGCAAGATACAGACACAAGGTGGAACCGACAACGATAAGGTCGTATTCTATACCTCTCTCTACCGTTGCTACGAACGTCCGGTCAACCTGAGCGAAGACGGCCGTTATTACAGCGCTTTCGATGGAAAGATACACGAAGACGGCGGCCGGCCGTTTTATACCGACGACTGGATCTGGGACACCTACCGTGCTACTCATCCGCTGCGCATCCTGATCGACAACGAGGAAGAAAGCAATATCATCAACTCCTTCTTATTGATGGCCGAACAGATGGGGACAAATTGGATGCCGACCTTCCCCGAAGTAACCGGCGACTCCCGCCGTATGAACTCCAACCATGCCGTAGCTACCGTGATCGATGCCTGGAGAAAAGGGGTACGCGGTTTCGACCTGGAGAAAGCCTATATCGCATCGAAGAAAGGTATCGAAGAAAAGACCTTGATTCCCTGGTCGGCTAAACCTGCCGGATGGTTGGATGATTTCTATAAGGAACATGGTTATATCCCGGCCTTAAGACCCGGCGAAAAAGAAACAGTAGAAAATGTATCTATCTGGGAAAAACGTCAGCCCGTAGCCGTTACATTAGGTACGGCTTACGACCAGTGGTGTCTTTCGCAGATCGCAGCCGAATTGGGTAAGGAAGACGAGGCAAAGCATTACTTGCGCGAATCGTACAACTACCGCAACCTGTTCAACCCCGACACCCGCTTCTTCCATCCGAAGGATAAAGACGGCAAATTTATCGAACCGATGGATTACCGTTACGACGGCGGTCTGGGTGCACGCGATTATTATGACGAAAACAATGGCTATATCTATCGTTGGGACGTACAGCATAACATCGGCGACCTGATCTCTATGATCGGTGGAGATAAGGTCTTCACTTCGGCTCTCGATTCTATGTTTAACGAACCCTTGGGTATGTCCAAATGGAGTTTTTATTCTTTCCTGCCTGACCATACCGGTAACGTGGGAATGTTCTCGATGGCGAACGAACCCAGTTTGCATATCCCGTATCTGTATAACTACGCCGGCCAGCCCTGGAAAACGCAGAAACGTATCCGTACGCTGCTCAACCAGTGGTTTCGCAACGACCTGATGGGTGTTCCGGGTGATGAAGACGGCGGCGGTATGTCTGCTTTCGTAGTATTCAGCCAGATGGGCTTTTATCCGGTCACTCCCGGTTCCCCTACCTATAATATAGGCAGCCCGGTATTTACCGATGTGAAGGTTGACCTGGGGAATGGCAATACGTTCGAGATCAAGGCGAACAATGCCTCCGAAGAGAATAAGTACGTGCAGTCGGCCAAGTTGAACGGTGAAGTACTGAACCAGCCCTGGTTCCGGCACAGCGATATCGCTCAGGGCGGTCTATTGGAATTGGAAATGGGCCCACGGGCTAATAAAGCATGGGGTACTGCAACGCCTCCGCCTTCTGCTGCTCCGATGCCGTAATAATAGACATACAGGATAAATAAAAAGCCGGTTGATTTTTTTCAACCGGCTTTTTGTTGCTTTACCTATTCTTTTGTGTAGCCTTATCTATTATATAATCTATTGTGAACCAACTCCCTTAATTTATTAATATCGACCGGTTTGACCACATAATCCGTAAAACGGCATTCTCGGGCAATCTCTTTTTCCCTTTCAAAAGCAAACGCAGTCAATGCGATGATCGGTATTGTCTCCGACAATTCACGGATGATACGGGTTGCCTGGAAGCCATCCATTACCGGCATTCTCAGGTCCATCAGGATCAGGTCCGGATCATATTTCCGGTACATGTCTACCGCTTCATCCCCGTTCCAGGCATGGTGTAGCTCATATATTTTCCCGAACAACGTTTGTAGCAGGAAATAGTTTTCGGGAACATCCTCGGCGATCAGTACCTTTTTCCTTTTGGAAACAGGCTTTTCGACTACGGGTGGAGGGAGAGGTGTTTCTTCTTCCTCCGGTAATTCATGTATATCTTTATTATCCGGTTCAAGCGGAAGCGTGAACCAGAAAGTAGAGCCTTCTCCCTGCACCGAATCTACCCCGATACTGCCCCCCAGGTTTTCCACGATCATTTTGCTGATCGTAAGGCCGAGTCCCGTACCCTGCTTAAAGTCGTTTATTTTGATAAAACGCTCGAAGATACGGCCCCGGTTCTCTTCGGCAATACCGATACCGGTATCGCTGACCCTTATTTTGAGAAAACTGTTCTTTCTGGCATAAGAAATGGTGATACTGCCTTTGGAAGTAAATTTGATTGCGTTGTTTATAAAGTTCGTAATCACCTGTATCACCCGCTGTGGATCTGTCTTGAGGATGACGGAAGGTAAATTGTCGTCGAACAGCAGTTTTACATCCGAAGTCATTTTGAGCGATTCTGCCTGGTGTATTTCGCGGCAAAGCTCTTTGATATCCGTTTGTGCTATGTTATACTGTAATGTGCCCGATTCTATTTTAGAGAAGTCCAGGATATCCCCGATCAGGTTGAGCAACAGGTTGTTGTTCTTATGGATAATATCCAGGTATGCTTGCCTGTCTTCCTTGTCTTCCGTTTCCGCTATCAGATCGGAAAAGCCTACGATAGCATTCAGGGGCGTACGTATTTCGTGGCTCATATTGGCCAGGAAAGCCGATTTAAGTTTGTCCGCCTCTTTTACCTTGATCAGTTCGATCTCTTTTTCACGTTGCTTGCTGATGTTGGAGGTGTAGCTTATTATTTTGCTGGGCGTACCATCTTCGTTCAGTTTGTAAGAACGAACATTCGAGTTGATCCAGTATGTTTTTCCGTCGAGGATACGGCGGTATACCGACGCATAACTGTTTATTTCACCGTTGAGCAGCCTTTTGAACTGTTGGTTGTATACCCTGTCGAAGTCTTCCGGGTGCAAAGTTCCGGCAAAATCCTCCATATAGTTCAGGTTCTCCCGGTTTAGATAGGATAGGAGCTTGTTATCTCCAATATTTTCACTCAGGCTGAAATCTACATTCAGCTTGTCGGAAGCCACATCATACTCCCAGATGATAGAGTCGCCGGTGTCGACAGCGACTTTCAGTTTGGTCAGATTGTACTGCGTCTGCTCCGCCTTGAGATAATTTTCCGTATCGTCGAATACGATATAGAAAAATCCGAATATGACGCCCTGTTTATCTTTCAGGACGACACCTTTTACCTGTAAATATTTGATATGATCTTTGACGGTTGTCCGGTAGTAGCCGGTTTCCGAAACAGCTTTGAAGTTATAAATCAGCGTGAAGGCAACATCTTCCCCTTTTTTCAGTTTGTCGTTTACCCATGCCGGGATGTTGGGATTATCGAAGGCGTTCAGCCCGATGGCCTGTTCGCGCGTGGTTCCGAATATCTCAAGATCCGCATTATTCAGGTCGAGCAGGTTGCCTTTCTCGTCGTACAATTCCACTCCCCAGGGCAACTGGTCGAATATGATCTGGAATTTGGATTCGCTTTGCAGCACTTGCTTCATGGAGTACTCCATCATGCCCTGTGCATGTTCCCGTTCGATGGCTATGAAAACGATATCGGTCAGCATCCGCAGGTTTTCCACGTCTATGGCATTCCACGTACGTTGGGCCTTCACGCAGTCCAGTCCGATAAATCCGCTGACTTTTCCCATATGGAAAACCGGAAGGACCAAAAGGGAGACAACATCCTGCAAATGTAGCAGATGTTGTTCTGCCGCAGCTTCCCGGGGCATTTTCTCCACATCGGGGATGATGACATCTTTACCTCCTTTTATCTGTTCGATCCACCAGGGGATATCTTCTGTCGACAACTGCCGCAACAAGTCTTCACGCATGGAGATCACCCCTTCGTGCGTCACCTCATGCGTGAAGTCTATCATACATCTTTTTTCATCGAATATACCTATGTATACGCGATCTACTTTGAAAAAGCGTAGGACAATAAGCAAAGCCTGGTCGATCGTTTCGTTTTGTTCCGACCCTAATAATAAGGACAGCACATCGGAAAGCGTTTTCCGTAATGCGATCATATCTATCAGCATCCGGCTCTTATATAAATCACCATCGTTAAAAGAAGAGCATTCTTTTTTCAAGATCTCAATTTCACGGATCAACTCTTCTCTTGAATAGTCTGCATATGCGCTGCTCATATTAGGTAAATGATATTTATATGTAATCGTATATTGTACAAATGTACATATAAATATTTATTACCAAAAGAATTTCAAGGCTTTCATGTGGAAAATGCTTGTTGTGTCATATTTGGGGCAATACCCAGGGAGCCCGGTAGTACGCTTTTGATAAAGCAGTTGCTTCATTATCACCTACAAACAGGCTGTTGGTATCGTCCCAGCGTACTTCGCGTTGCAAACGGCATGAAATATTTGCCAGGTGCGACATTTTGGCTACCCGTGCGCCGATGGCTATGTCGGCATGGGGTAATTCGCGACTTTTGATACAGTTCAGGAAATTCCCGACATGGTTGTACAACCCTTTACCTTCCCCTTTTTTGAACGGAACGGCTTCCATACGTGCTTCTTTTCCGGCAACGACAGGAATAACTTCCCAGCCTGCACGGGTGAGTACCAGTGTTCCGTTTTCTCCATAAAAAGCGAGTCCCTCTTTTTTGTCGAACGGGCCGTGGTTGATCCCGCAGGCATGATCCCAGATAATGTTGAAATCGTTGTAGGCGTAAGTTGCCATCAAGGTATCGGGAGTCTCCATCGCATCATCGGGATAGGCGAACTTGCCGCCACCGGAGAATACGCGGCTGGGCAGGTCGGCATTCATACCTTCGAGGGCATAATCCAATAGGTGCACGCCCCAGTCTGACATCAGGCCGCCGGCATAATCCCAGAAGAAGCGGAAATTATAATGGAAACGGTAGGTGTTGAACGGACGTTTCGGAGCCGGGCCCAGCCACATGTCGTAATCCACTCCGGCAGGAACAGGGCTGTCGGGAATGACGGGCAGGGTGGGTTTGCCATCCTGGTAAGCCCATACTTTTACCGTACGTATGCGGCCGATGTTACCGGCTTTCAGGTAATTGGCGGCCTCGTCCCAGTGAGGGTCGCTGCGTTGCCATTGGCCTACCTGTACAATGCGGTTGTATTTGCGGGCGGCTTTCTCCATCAGGTTACATTCTTCGATGGTGTTGGAAAGCGGCTTTTCTACATATACGTCTTTGCCTGCCTGGCAGGCGTATATGGTAGGCAGGCAATGCCAGTGGTCGGGAGTTCCGATGATCACTGCGTCTATATCTTTATTGTCTATGACCTTGCGCCAGTCTTTATATAAGTTAGGGACTTTCTTGCCGGTTGCTTTTTCAACATCGGCTGCCCGTTTGTTCAGCCATTCGTCGTCTATGTCGCAAAGGGCTACGCATTCTACTTCCGGATATTTCAGGAAATTGCTGAGATTGGAAAACCCCATCGAGCGGCATCCGATCAGGGCTACTTTTACTTTATTGCTGGGAGCCGTCTGTCCGTAAACAGCTCCGTACGCACTACCGAATAACGGCGATAAACCTAGTCCGGCAGCAGATAATGCGGACTTTTGTAAAAAATTTCTTCTATTCATGGTATTAAAATTATGTGTTCGCAAACAGCTTTGCAATAATACGAAAAATAGTTCTATATTTGTGCCCTGAATAAAAAAAAATGTCAATGATATCCCCTCAAGATACTAACTGGTATGTTTTATATACGGCTCCGCGTGCCGAAAAGCAGGTAAAAGAGCGAATCGACTTGTTAGGAGTAGAATGCTGGTTGCCTTTACATCGTACTCCGCGGGTATGGTCGGACCGTGTGAAGATAGTTGAGATACCTTTGTTCAGTTCGTATGTGTTTGTCAGGTGTACGGATGCAGTTTTGCGCGACTTATTGAAGGTATACGGCGTTATCCGGATTGTTTTTTATAACGGAAAACCGGCTATTGTCCGCCAGGTCGAAGTGGATGCTATCAAGGAGTTCCTGGAGCAGGCTGCCGAACATGAGCTTTGTCCGGGTGAGGAGGTAGAGATCCTTACCGGTGCGATGCGGCATGTATCGGGAAAGATAAAGAAGATAAAAAAGAACCACCTCATGCTCTTCCTGGAGCAACTGGGCGCAACAGTCTGTGTAAAGTTGACGGATGTGGCGCGGGTGAATAGGTTGAAATAACATCTAATCTTTACTCCCTGTGCAGCTAACAACAATTGGCTGCGCAGGGAATGACGAATGCCTGCGCGGGTAACTTTTATCTTTCGTCAAATGTTATATCTTTGCCCTCCAATAAAAAATAGAGGGAAAGAGTATGAAAAACAAAGATTTTAGAATTCAAATGCTTAAACAGGAGCAGGAAAAGCGCCAAGCCGGCGATGAGAGTACTGCCGACTTGTACCGTGCTGTGCGCAACCACTTTAATAACTTCAACCAAGGACGTGAACTGCCCTTGAAGCGTGTGACGGGTGAGATGGTGCGTGCCTTTGTAGAATGGCTGCGTGAAAAGGGGCTGCGTGTGAATAGCGTGAACAGTTATATCAGCAACCTGCGTGCCATGTATAACCGTGCGTGCCTGGGTTGGAAAAAGAAGCCTCAGGAGTCACCGTTCGCAGGTGTCCGTTTAAAGCGGGAGGAAACACGCAAACGTGCCGTATCGATCGGAGTGATCGAGAAGATTGCTTCGCTGGATCTGAAAAAGGAACCTGAAAAACAGCTGGCAGCCGACCTGTCGCTGTTTTCTTTTATGGCTTGCGGTATGCCTTTTGTCGATCTGGTTCATCTTACGCGGGAGAATATAATCGAAAACGGCAGGATTTTGTCGTACAACCGTCAGAAAACGGGTATACTGATCCAGATAGAGATAACAACGGGTATGCAGCATCTGATAGACCGCTACAGCCGTCCGGATGCGTTGTATCTTTTTCCGGTCTTGCCGGAGGATGCCTCGCACGAACAGTATAAATACTGCCTAAGCAAGCAAAATGATTATCTGAAAGAAATCTGCGTCATGTTGAATTTGCCGGAGACGTTGACCACGTATGTCTTTCGTCATGCCTGGGCTTCTGAGGCCTATCACCGTCATGTGCCGGTATCGATTATCAGCCAGGCTCTGGGGCATGCCTCGGAGAAAATGACGCATACGTATCTGACAGCTTTCAGTACGGATAAACTGGCGGAGGCTAATAGACTGGTTTCCGGAGAGATAGGTGCTTTGGTGAGTCTGTAGTCGATACCCTTATTTATATAATAAGGTAGAATACCCTTTTTTCATCTTATATACAGAGACTTAGGCTATGTATAGTTTGTCATTTATGATGAAGTCCGATGCAAACATAGAAAGAATATATCGGATAAACAAGGTCTCCAGATGTATTTGTAAAAAATAGCACAATGATTTAACATAACTTTACTTATTTGCCTGCTTTGTAGCCTCACAACCTGATTTATCAGTCGTGTTGACATAAAGGGGGGCGGGACTGTCATCTTTTCATATCCGCCTGGAAAAAATTATACCCATTTCTGTTTATTTTTCCTTAGCAAGCCGTTAAAAAAGACATCAATCCTGCCTGATTTCCCTTTCCTAAAGGGAAAAAGACTCTCCTTAAAACGCCTGTTTCCTACCTTCCTACCTTATTATATAAATAAGGATGACAAGAGTTGGTAATAATGAAAATCAAAGTAAGTCGAAATATGCGTAATATGAAGCAGCAAATATGTAGAAGGATCATGGAGGCAGCATTGGGTCTGTTTATACTTTGTGGGCAGTGTATGTTGCAGGCAAATGCTCAGACGACTTCTTATACGAAAGCGGAATTCTTTTTATTCTCTTTTAAAGAAGGTAGTGATATGTTTCTGGCTGACTATGGCGACAATGCTTACCAGTTGGAACGTATGGGACAGCAGTTACCTGTTTTTCGTAATCGCCTGTTGGGTGGAGATTGTCATTTGCTGATCGTCTCGCATGTGAGTGCTTACGACTCTAAAGAGGATGCCGTGATCAATGAGGCTTCGCTCCGTGCCGCCCGTATCCGTGCCTATCTTAAAACGCGTTTGGATATTCCGGGTGAATGCGTTGCGTTCTACATCGACCGCAGCGGTAATTACCGTGACCGGGTACATGTCTACCTGGTGGAATCTCCGCTGCCTTGGTTTGCCAATACGGATATTTGTTACAGTGAAAGCCGTTATCCGGTGGCTGTCAGGGCGGCTTTGGAAAAATACGGTGCATATCCTTTTGTGGATCTTTACCGTCGTGGTGAGGTAGGTGGCTATGACCGGGTGGTGTACCGTATCGACGATCCGCTGTTCGACCGTTCGGAGCTGGACGACTACCGGCTGGCTTCGGTTGTGGATATGCCGTCAGATAATCCTCGTTCGTCGACAATGGTGACAACCCATGAAAAGACACGGGTTGTCAGGAAGGAGATACCTGTCAATAAAATCCCGTCAGAAGATGTGGGGGCAAACGAAAGTGATCCGGTAACGGTTGTCGTCCGGCCGTCTGCTGCCCGCATGGCGGTAAGTCCTGTACACATGGCTGTCAAAACGAATCTGCTGCCCTGGTTTACTGTGGCTCCGTCCATCAGTTTAGGGACAGGAGATGTAAAACTGCAAAGGGGGTCGTTTATGCCGAATATAGAGGCAGAGTGTTATTTTGCTGAACGTTGGTCGGTGGTTGTGGCGGGTATGTATTCCGATTTTGCTTATAAAGATAAAACGCGCGACCGCTGGTCGGTGTCCGAATTTTCGGTCGAACCCCGTGTGTGGCCACTGGCTCCCGGCGAGTTCAGTTGGTTGAATACCGGCCTGTTCGTCGAATACGGTGATTTCGATGTACGGGGCAGCGAGATTGATCCCGACCCTGATGTGCTTTACGGCAGGACGGGTCGTTTCTGGACGGTAGGTGCTTCGATCGGTTGCCTGGTGCCTTTGGGGAAAGGTTTCTGCGCCGAGGCAAGTCTGCGGACGGGTTATCGTTCGGTCTTTGACGGTAAGAAATACCGTTACGATAAAATAGACGATACGAATTACCTGGAAAGCCGTTTCACATCGACGGGTTTTATGATTGGGCTGAAAGTCAGCCTGGTGTATCGTTTTCAAATCAGATAAGAAAAGGGTAGAAATATGAAAAAACAGAAAAAGGGTAAAATTAGGGGTTGGGCGGTATTTTTTGCAGGTGCCGTTGTCCTATCGTCGTGTGTCTACCATACGCCTGATGAGGATTGGGAGAAGAATGGAAAAGTGCGCCTGCATCTGGATTGGCAGACGCGTAGCGAATATCCGTCGGGCATGACTTATTATTTCTATAAAGACGGAATCGGGCATCCGGTAGTTCGTCGGGGAAGTGCTTCGGGTTACGAAGGTACCCTGCCGGCAGGACAATATAGGGTCGTGGTGTGCAATACCGATTGCGATAATGTCATACTTGATATGGATAACGGCTACGAACAGGCTTGCGGCAATGCGCGGCAGATGTCCGGGTTAAAATCGTCTACTGTCCATATTGCGTATCCCGGCAATTTATACGGTACGGGCTGCCGGCAGATTGATGCCGGAGGAGAACAGACCGTCGTGGAGGAGTTGTATCCGGTCAGCCTGGTCAAAACCCTGGAACTAAATATAAAAGTAACAGGAGGGGAGGATGTCCGGTCTGTAAACCTATCCGGCCGGTTGACAGGTGTTTCGTCGCAGGTACATATCCCGACCGGGAAAGCGTTGTTTGACACACCGGCTTTTATGTCATTTGAGCCGGAGCAGGCCGATCCGGGGGTGTATACCTCTTCCCTTAACCTGTTCGGTCTGTCAGGAGGAACAGCGGGAAGCGAACCGGTCGAACTTTACCTGACGCTCACATTGAAAGACGGGAAAGAGATCACTTCATTGACCAATATAACCGGAGAAGTGGGC
>OGPA01000737.1_pt1 | contig 30966 bp, 20 predicted proteins | sample 1552841 | NCBI WGS metagenome assembly OGPA01 (sample SAMEA2579916, study PRJEB22360) | human gut metagenome | reverse complement strand
TGCAAAGGCTGTTACAGAGGCAAAGGCTGGTAAGATTGAGTACCGCCTTGATAAGACCAACATTATCCACTGCCCGATCGGTAAAGTTTCCTTTGGCGCGGAAAAGCTGAATGAGAACTTCTCCACTCTGCTGGAAGCGATCATTAAAGCGAAGCCCGCGGCAACGAAGGGCCAGTATATCCGCTCCTGCGTGGTTGCCACCACGATGGGCCCCGGCGTACGCATTAATGCAAACCGCGTGGGCGGCGCGGAATAAGCAAAAATGCTTGACACGGAGCAATCTGTGTGCTAGTATAATAATCACTGTTCTTACACCGAAGACAGCAGGTGCGCTTTGCGCATAATGGCTTTTGCCGCCTGCCGAGGAATGGAGAGCATACGACGGCCGGAGGTCTCCGGCATGAATTTGTATGTTGGCCCTTCCTGCGGTGCGCGGGAAGGGTTTTTCTTTTTCCCGTGTAAAGGCGTTTTTAGGAAATGCCTGAGATGCCGGCTCTCCATCCTTCGGATGGGAAGCGGTAGATTTAGAGGAGGTGAAATCCATTGCCGAGTGAAAAAGTATTGGAACTCAAGAAGCAGAAGGTTGCAGACCTCTCCGCACAGCTGAAAAATGCATGCGCAGGCGTGGTCGTCGATTACAAGGGCATCACCGTCGATGAAGACACCAAGCTGCGCACCGAGCTGGGTTGGACTCCGAAGCACACCGACTTCGAGTCGGGCCTCGCGCAGACGATCGAATGGTACACCGAGAACCGTGCGTGGTGGGAGCCGGCGAAGGCCGCGACCGAAGCCCGGTACAAGCGTCAGGGCCAGTGACCGCTTGGCGTCGCGCGTGGATGTCTGGGGTTCGTGTCCCTTATCATCCATGCATGCCACGTGGTATGGGCAATAGCTTCTAGGGGTTGGAGGACGGTGCTGTGTACACGTATCTCGTGAACGCGCACCGGACTTGGAGCAGAAGAAGGCGCACACGTTCGTGAACCTCACCGATCCGGAGTTGCATATTGATTGGCCGATCCCGTTGGAGGATTTGGATGAGCTGGGTGATTGGTGAGGAGCATAAATTCGTGAAGAATATCCGATGATCTACTATCCGCTGAGTGCGCTGATGATGGCCGGGATCCGTGACATCCTGATCATCAGCACGCCGAAGGATCTGCCGAACTTCCAGCGGCTCCTGGGCGATGGTTCGCATTACGGGGTGCGGTTCTCGTACAAGGTCCAGCCCTCCCCGGACGGTCTCGCGCAGGCGTTCCTGCTGGGTGAGGAGTTCATCGCGGGCGAGCCGTGCGCGCTGGTGCTGGGAGACAACATCTTCTACGGCAATGGCCTGGGCGCGACGTTGCGTGGCGCGGTCGCGAAGGCCGAATCCGGCGAGGGCGCGAGCGTGTTCGGCTATTATGTCGATGATCCGGAGCGGTATGGCGTGGTCGAGTTCGATGAGGATAGGAAGGCCGTGTCGATCGAGGAGAAGCCGGCCCGTCCGAAGTCGCATTACGCGGTGACCGGCCTGTATTTCTACGACGAGCACGTGGTCGAGTACGCGAAGCGGGTGAAGCCGAGCCCGCGTGGCGAGTTGGAGATCACGGACCTGAACCGCATGTATTTGGATGCGGGCATGCTGAACGTGCGCACGTTGGGTCGTGGCTACGCGTGGTTGGATACCGGTACGATGGATTCTTTGTTCGAGGCGGGTGAGTTCGTGCGTACCGTGCAGCGTGCGCAGGGTCTGCCGATCGCGATCGTGGAGGAGATCGCCTACGAGAACGGGTGGATCACGCGCGAACAGCTGCTCGAGTCCGCGAGACGGTACGGCAAGAGTCCGTACGGCCAGCACCTGCGGGGCATCGCAGACGGACAAATCATGCTCGTACCAAATCAAGAACATTAGTCACGGGTAGGGCTTTCAATGCGGACACCGCATTTTAAAACCCTATCTCATAATATCGTGAAGAAAATAGACCTAGTTAAGGAAATATCTCACATGGCTCTCACAGGAGAACATCAGCATCCGGATATCAAAATCTTCGTGTCGGCACACAAGCCTGCTGTTTTCCCTGAAGGAAACAGCATCCTCCCTGTACAGGTTGGAGTGGCCCATGCCGCAAGGCGGTTCGACAGCACACTGCATGACGATGAGGGTGAGAATATTTCCGATAAAAATCCCCGTTACTGCGAACTGACCGCGCAATACTGGGCTTGGAAAAACGAGGATGCCGACTACTACGGTTTCTGCCACTACCGACGCTACTTCGATTTCACCGATACCCCGCATCAGGAAAACGACTATGGCGAAATCATCGATTCCTATATCGACGGTCAAACCATTGAAAAGTATGGCATCAACGATGGCGATATCTCCAAAGCGGTAGATGGATGGGACGTTATCACCACGCCGCTTAATGACACCCGTCGTATTGGTGGGTTTACGAATCTCAAGCAGCATTGGGATGCGGATAGACATCTTCGCCTCAAGGATTTGCGTCACATGTACGACATTCTGTGCGCACGTCATCCTGATTACAAAGCGGATGCTGATGCGGTGCTGAATGGCCATACTGCAGCTTTCTGCAACATGTTTATCATGAAGAAGGATATTTTCTTCGAGTACAACGAATGGTTGTTCCCCCTGCTGGACGAGTTTGCCGAGCATACTGATTTCAGCAAGATGGATGTGCAGACTACTCGCACCGTGGGGCATCTTTCTGAACGTTTGCTTAATATTTTTCTTGCACATAAGCAGCGCACTGGAGCCAATTGGAAAATCAAGCGACTGCAGTGCGTGCATTTTCTGCATCCGGAACCGTTCGCCAAGCTTGAACCGTTGCAGGAGAATCCTGAAACCATTGTGCCTGTGGTTTTTGCAGCGGACGATAATTACGTTCCAATGCTCACTACCACGATATATTCGATGCTGAAGAACGCTTCCGAAGATCGTTTTTACGATGTGATCGTGCTGGAACAAAACATTTCTGACGAGAACAAGCAGATTATCACGAAATTCCTTGCGCAATTCTCGAATGCCGCCGTACGTTTCTATGATGTGAGCCGATATCTTGCAGGATTCAATCTCACCACCAGCAATGCGCATATCAGTGTGGAAACGTATTATCGTTTCATCATTCAGGAAGCGTTGCCTTTCTACTCAAAGCTGCTGTACTTGGATTGCGATCTTGTAGTGAATGGTGATGTTGCCGAACTGTTCGATACGGAAATGGGCGATAATGCTATCGCCGCAGTGCCGGATATCGACTTCATCGGCAATCTCAATATGAAGGATGGTATTCGCGCCGAGTATGTGCGCAAGCAGTTGCATATGCGTGACGCCTATGGATATTTCCAGGCTGGCGTGCTAGTTATGAATTTGGATCGCACGCGTAAGATTCATACGGTTCATGAATGGCTGCAGATTGCCTCGAAGCCGGGATATATCTACAACGATCAGGACATTCTTAATACCGAGTGCGAAGGTCTTGTTACCTACCTCGACTATTCGTGGAATGTGATGCATAACTGTGCTGGACGTGTGGCGGGAGTATTCGATTTCGCACCTGCAGACGTGTATAAGGCATACATGGAATCGCGCAAGGCACCAAAGGTCGTACATTATGCCGGTTTCGACAAGCCTTGGAAGAATCCTTGGTGCGATTTCGCTCCACTGTATTGGCAGTACGCGCAGGAAACTCCGTTCGTTGCGCAAATGTACGCCGCCATGTCGGGAGTGCAGAAGCCGGAACCTCCGGAACATCATGATCGGGCCATTGCTGAAGACAGTCCAATCCGTAAATATGTGGATGTTTTAGCCCCCACCGGATCCAAGCAGCGCGAACTCATGAAAGTCGTAGCGCGCAAAGTACAAGGAAAGAAATAGATTGCCTCATTCCATGTTCATGCGGCAAGACAAAGGAGAATTATGATGGCAATGCGTTTTCTTGGACTGTGCAGAGGCGACGGCAAGGGCTACGTAAAAATCGGAACGGACACAAAACCTGAATTATTAATGGCAACAATAGGTATGCCAGATGGTTCTTGTAGACAATGCCCTATTTTTCCCATCGGTTTCCCCGGAGAGGAGGTCGCTGCTCGTACGGTATGGGGAGATGCCTCCACGAAGGAGTCATACGAGGCTGTCGTAGTAGTTCCCCTTCTAGATAACGCGGACCTATCGATCTCCGTTACGAACCGTGAGAATGATACAGTCCTTGGAACGATTCCTTTCAAACCACTAACGACGAAGATTCGTTCACGTTTAACGTATAAGCACCGTCCTCAATTCGCAGCGCAAATCCGCGACATTGATCAACGCAGACTCTCCGGAACTCCGCATGTGTATGTCACAGGCATCTACCCAGTGGATGAGCAACACTACTCCTGCCGTTTCACTGTGCGTTATCCTCTTTTCCAGGAGAAAAGTAACTGCTCCATATCGATATATGATGCGTCAGCTAAACAGATCGAGCTCCCGACGGTGGTTCTTGAAGATTCAGTTATCTCCAATCCTAGAGATCACACGCAAAGTTTACGTGAAATCGTTTATTCCGTCAGCGTTACGGACACAAATAAGACACTTTGCATCTACGCGTTCCCCGAAGGCCAAGATGAGGCTTTCACTTGTGTATTGCCACCGATGTTTGACGGATTTGTTAATGGAGCCAAAGACCTGACAAAACATGCTTCCTACGACGAGGGCTATCAGATTTGGCTCGAACAGCACAGAGCAACTGAATCCGATGTGAAAAATCAGAGGACACTATGTCAGGCTTGGAAGAGCACAGAGAAGCCGCTCATCAGCGTGGTTACCGTTGTCTTCCGGCCGCCGGTTGAATACTTGCGTTCCCTTGTTAACAGTCTGATAGCCCAGTCATACGAACATTTCGAGGTTGTTTTCGTCAATGTCAGCGGTAACGATCAAGAGGCTCGGGCTGTTAACGAGTTCCTTGGCAACATCCAAGATTCTCGTTTCCGTGTGATTGACGCTGAGAATAAGAGCATTGCGGAAAATACGAATATCGGTATTCATGAGACCAAAGGCGAATACATCGCTTTTATTGATCATGACGATGTAATTGAGCCTGACGCATTCTACCGGTATGTTTCAGTTCTACACGATAAGCCCAAAGCAGATGTTCTATATTGCGACGAGGATCTGCTTGATAATGGCAAGTATATTTGGCCTGTATTTAAGCCCAATTTCAATCCTGACTTACTCTATTCGTACAATTACGTGACCCACATGCTGATGGTCAGTCGTCATGTGCTGAATCAGGTTGAACTCTCTCCGGCCAATGTAAGCGGAGCACAGGATTATGATTTAACACTGAAATGCTGCGAAAAAGCACGTGAAGTCAGCAATGTACCTTACATGCTATATCACTGGCGCATGCATCAGAATTCGACAAGCACCAATCCAGACAGCAAGCCGTATGCGGAAACAGCCGGACAACTTGCCCTCGAGCGTCACTACGAACGCATTGGAATCAAAGCTGAAGTATCAGAATCCGAGTTACCATTCCGCTACCGCACACGTTATCTAGCGGTGAAACAGCCAAAAATTAATATCGTTATTCCCACCAAAGACCACATTGATCTGCTTCAACGTTGTTTAGATTCCGTGCTTGCAAAGACGGAATATGGAAATTATGACGTAACACTTGTTGAAAATAATAGCGTCGAGTCCACCACTTTCGCCTTCTATGAAGAAATCCAAAAAAAAGATCCGCGCGTGAAAGTTGTGACTTGGAATGGACAAGGCTTTAATTATTCCAGTATTTGCAATTACGGAGCCGCTCAACGCGACGGAGACATTCTACTATTCCTGAATAACGACACTGAAATAATCAATAACGACTGGCTGACATCCATGGTGGGGTTCTTCTCCCGCCCAGAAGTAGGCATGGTCGGGGCTAAGTTACTTTTCCCCGACAACTTAGTACAGCACGGCGGAATCTGGGTCTCTCCCGATCGAGTTGGCTATTACAGCGAACTCCTTTCACATAGAGACGGCGGTTATATGGAAACGATGCGGTACCCTTCCGATTGCGCTGCAGTGACGGGTGCCTGCCAGATGGTACGACGCGATGTCTTCGAGAATGTTGGTGGATTCGATGAACAATTGGCCGTCGTGCTAAACGACGTGGATCTCTGTCTCAAAGTTCGTGAAAGTGGATATCTCGTGGTCTTCGACCCACAAGCAAAACTTCATCACAGTGAGCATGCTAGTAGAGGGCGCGACGAACAAGACGTGTCCAAAGCTCGGCGCGCTATCGACGAGCAAGCTAGATTCTACGCTCGTTGGGATAAGAGCCTAATCGATAGCGGTTTCATTAATCCTAACCTGAATCAGTGCAACGGTCATTTCAAAATCACATGGTGATTTTGAAAAAGCCACCACATTACTCGCTGCCTCCCATTTTTCATGAATAACAAGAAATGGGAGGCAGTTTACTGTGTCCTGTTCAGTGCGAAATCACATAGAAAAAAGAACATTCAGGAAGGTTCATAAGAACCGAGTAGATGAATCCATCCACTACAAGCAGAAGAGCAAAAACGGCGCATAAAGCTATACCATTAGTTGAGAGCATCGTCCTGTGGGCAGCCCGGAAAGAAGCTCGCATAGAAATGTCATCAGACTTATGCAGATTATTCTCAATAAGTTTCATAATTGCATAAGCCAAAAGAGGCACGGCGCATAAGTAATACCTACTGCTGATGCCACCTGGGTAACCATTAACATTGAAGCTCATGAATCCCGAATTAAGCATCTGATATGTAAAAGTTATCACTATGCCCATAACTGAGATGCGAAGATACCAGACCTCCTTTGATGCGCTCACGAGAAAAAGAATAAAAGGCATTACAAGTATTGCAGTAAGAGCAATACTACTGAGCCCCAGATGAGATGACAGTGTGGAATTCTCACGCGGCAAATAGGTATGTCCGGCAAGTGTATCCCACGTTCCCATAAATTTCTGGAAGAAATAACAAAGATATTCCCATACCCCCATCTGTCCACGCGAATTAATATCGCGATACATTCCACTCTGCACAAATTCTTGTTCGGCGAGAGCTTTGTAATTCGGTTGAATTGTATGGAATCTTTTATAAACCTTCCAGAAGTAGATAACAGATACTCCATACAGGGGGAGCGTAATAAAGAATCGCCAATTAATAATGGACTTAATCTTTTTTTCTTTGAAGAAAGTAAATAAAACAATTCCAAGGGCAATAATGCATACAATCATTCCAGTAGTGAGCTTTGACAACAGAGACAGATTAATGCCAGCCGCAATGACAAAGTACGTGAGTATGTTGTACTTCTTTTCATAGAAACGAATAATACCCAACATAAAAATCGCAACGGCAGGTATCGTCAACGCATCATTAGATACGCCACTGATAACATAAATCATATTCGGAGCACTGATAAGAATCAAGCCATAAAGCATGTGAAGAATAGGTATCCTGCGCAAACGCGTATATCCTATATAAAACGCAATGAGGATTCCGGAAAAACCTATCGCAAAAGAAAGATTTCTCATCAACTGAAGATCATAAATTACCTGATTACCATCAACGACAGAATGGGACAGTAATCGTAGAATGTGGTAATAAAATGGCGGATGTCCAAGATAATTAAACTGCGTTGGATTAGCATAGTCCATCACATTATTATCAATGTTGGCGTAAACACGCATACAGGAGAAGTCAGGAATAATTCGCTCATACGGAGCATTCTTCACAAGATAGCTCATATAAGATATGTGAGCCTTCTCATCCGGGAAGCCCCCAATGTAACTCCTATAGAACACAGGCTGCGCACATGCATACAGTCCCACTATCACGTAATCGAAAATGCAGACAACAGATCGGAAGCGCTTGCTCGCAGCGGAGCTCAGTCCGCAGTTCAAAAGAATAAGCGCTATTGCCCCGTACAAAATAACCGTTGCCACCAACTTATACGGGACAGACGCATAGCTCGTCGACACAACCATATTTTTAGACTGCAGTAGCACACCTTCTATGGAGGTATCAGTCTCGTAGGCCGCCAAAGAAGGTTCTTCAGATATAAGAGCCAGGTTCGGCAAAGCCTTACTCGGAGTTCCAAGCTGGAAAGTTAGAGAAGAAGGTTCTCCTTCCCAAGTTTTATCAAGTCTAACCCTTAGGGTCTCCCCCTTGCAGTTACTCAGCTTAAGAGGAACAGTTATCGCGTCTAGATTTTCGTTAAGCAATTTTGGCGAAACAATACTGGTGTATAGTATTTCGTCTTTATCCGCTATAGTTAGCAAGTATTTATCCACAAATTCGTTTTTCGAAACATAGACGTCATGATAATTCGAATTCGCAGTATCAGTTGGCGAGACGTTATTCTCAACATTCACCTGAAGTGATACCGAGTTAATTTCGCCAGCATCAAGAGGAAACTCTTGTTGTACTGTAAACTTGTCAGCAGAAGTCAAGGAACTGAAATCACTGTAAGATACAGACATCTCAACATCATTAGAATCAAGTTTCCCTGGGTTTGTCGACGCAATGTCCGGCTTTACCACCCATAGATTAACGGTGAAGCAAACAATCATTACAATCGTTAAAGCCACACCATAAAAAAGCTTTGCGTCTGTAGAATGAAATAAGAATTTTCTTGAACACATGAAGAGATAAACCAATAAAAACGCAATCTGTGCCAGTGGTTTCTCCAAAGACTTTTTATGAATTTGGCTATACATCTCATCAAGCTGGTTTTGTTTGACAGTATAAATTGAAGCATTACCCTCTTGATCTCTAGTCAGAGAAAGCTCAGTTCCTGAAATTGAATACGCGGTAAACCAACGATCATCTGAAACCTGTGTTTCCGCTCTTAACTCTTTAAGCCCAGATTTTTCACCAGGCACAGTGATAGATAAGGCTTTTGCTTTCTCATTTAATGGATCGAATCTTATGGATGCCACATAATTTTCTGGATACGCAGACTGTTCCGAGGAACCGTCATACACTTCATCGACATCAAATTTAAAAACTACTTTTGACGTAATGTCAGCTGACGTAGTTTCAGCCTTTAAGTAAACATTGATGGCAGGCATCGGAATGAGCCACAAGATTGTACTGACGATGCCAAAAAGAATTGTCATCAGAAAGAAAGAGACAATTCTTTTCTTTTTTAATTTCGAGTTCATCCTACTCAATATCACATGCAACTCCTCATAAACTCAAATCCACTCGATTGCTCATCTATCATTTCTTCAGCCATGGTAGCAGTCCTGCATAGCAATGAACCTATGCGTTCGCACATAAGAAGTGTCCTAAAAGTCATGGCTCCTTTTCCGTTGTAACAATGTTGCAAGAGTATTCCCGCAGCCTTCCTAATCGCCACCGCTCAGTAGAATACTGTTCTCGTGAAGAATGCTTTTAAGAAGATCTCTGACCGTTACCACTACGCGATAGTGGTATTCAAGGAACTGGTGAAAACTGATTTCCAGTTGCGCTACCAAGGATCATTCCTCGGTATGGTGTGGTCCGTGCTGAAGCCACTTATGCTGTTCGCTGTGATGTATGTGGTGTTTGTGAAGTTCTTGAAGTTCTCCGATGGGACCCCGACCTTCCCGATTTCATTGCTGTGTGGTACCTGCTTGTGGAGCTTCTTCTCCGAATCCACCAGTATGGGTATGCAATCCATTGTTGGCCGCGGTGATTTGCTGCGTAAGGTTCATTTCCCGAACTACATTATTGTGGCTTCCACCACTATGGGTTCTATGATTTCTCTCGGCATCAACCTGCTCGTGGTGATCTGCTTCGGTTTCTTCGCACATGCGCATTACACATGGCGCGTATTGCTCGTGCCGCTCAGCATCATCCAGTTGTACTGCCTTGGCCTTGGCGTAGCTTTGCTGCTCGCGTCACTGTTCGTGTACTTCCGTGATGTGGCACATATTTGGGAAGTCATATTGCAGGCCATGTTCTATGCAACGCCTATCATCTACCCAATTTCCATGATTGCGGATAAGGGATACGGCTGGGCCGCCAATATTTTGATGCTTAATCCTTCCACCCAGGTGATTATGGATATTCGTCATAATCTGCTTTCTCCGGAGTATGTGCCGACTGTGTGGAGCATGGTTGACAACAAGCTGCTTTGCCTGCTGCCGTATGCGCTAACTGTTTTCATTCTGTGGCTGGGCATTCACGTGTTCCGCAAGTACAGCTCCAAGTTCGCGGAGGTGCTCTAAATTATGGCTGAGGTTGCAATGGTTGAGGAAAAGAATGTTGACGAACGCCCGGTGGTGCTCAAGGTTGACCATGTTGCCAAAATGTTCCGCCTGCCTACAGAACAGGCTACCGGTTTGAAAATGGCTTTTCTGAATTGGACGAAGGGCATCAAGGGCTATACCGAACAGCATGTGTTGCGCGACATTAACTTCGAAGTTCGTCAAGGTGATTTCTTCGGTATCGTCGGGCGTAACGGTTCCGGCAAGTCCACTCTGTTGAAGATTATTTCTCAGATCTATACTCCGGAACATGGTTCTGTAACGGTTAAAGGCAAGCTGGTGCCATTCATCGAGCTTGGTGTTGGATTCAATCCGGAGTTGACCGGCCGCGAGAACGTGTATTTGAACGGTGCTCTACTGGGCTTCACTCGTGCTGAAATCGACGCGATGTATGACGACATCGTTGAGTTCGCCGAGCTTGAAGATTTCATGGATCAGAAGCTCAAGAATTATTCTTCGGGCATGCAGGTGCGCCTCGCCTTCTCCGTTGCTATCAAGGCTCAAGGCGATATCCTAGTTCTCGATGAAGTTCTAGCCGTCGGCGACGAAGCATTCCAGCGTAAGTGCGACAACTTCTTCGCCGAAATCAAGAAAGATCCAACGAAGACCGTTATTCTTGTCACCCATTCCATGGATTCCGTCAAGAAGTATTGCAACAAGGCCATCCTGATCAAGGACGGCGAAATTATCGTTTCCGGAAACAAAGATGATGTCGCCGATCGCTATACGTTGGAAAATCTACGCCGTAAAAAGAAAAACAAGGCAGACAACGCCGAAGATGAGCCGGCATATCCGCTTGGGTTGAATGAAACAGTACCAATTTTAAACGTCAAGCCCACTGGCGATCCGGTGTGCACCATCGATGGTGGTTTTGACTTTGAGGTTGAATACGATTACCGGGGAACCAAAAAGTTCTATGTTGCCTTGGCGATGCATGATCTTCGACGTGGCGGCCTACCCTATGGCGATAGCTTTGATTTGAAGCAAGATGGGCATCATAAAGTCCATTTCCATTTGCCAATGGATTTGTTTAACAATGGAGATTTCCGTATTGTCGCTTCAATGCACACATGGGATGGGAAAGATCCGTCTACCGCTGAAATGATTGCATTTACCAACGAAGCGAATGCCTGTGATTTCTCCTTGCGAGATGCAAAGGGCAAAGATAATTTTGCTCTGATAAACAAAACCTCAATGGCTTATCAGAGCTTGGATCAAAATTTAGCAACACGCCAAGCCTTACAATCAGCAATTTAGTACATGGCGCTGAGAATGATTTGACCGGATATGTTATCCGGTCAAATCATTCTCAGCGCCAATCAATAGCATTCATCAATACTGTATTTTGAAGTGACCGTTGTACTGATCTAGGTTGAGGTTGAAGAACTTACCGCGATTCTTCAACAGCGGCTGAGCCCAACGGTCATAGAAACGCATCTGCTCCTGAATAGCTCTTGCGGCCTTCTCAGGATTCTGTTCATCACGTCCTCGACTGCTGAATTCATTATGGTAAAGCAATGCATCCGCATCAAACACTGTCAGATATCCAGTGGCATTGCTCTTCATACACAGATCAACATCATTGAGCACTACAGCCAGATCCTCATCGAATCCGTTGATTTGTTCGAACACTTCACGCCTGATCATCTGGCACGCGCCTGTAATGGCCGCGCAATCGAACGGATGCTGCAATGTTTCCATATAACCCAGCTCCGCTGCCCCGCAACGTTGGTTGATGTAATCGCACCCGTTAGGAGATACCCAGACACCACCGTGCTGTACTAGTCCATCGTGATACAGCAGTTTCGCACCGACCATGCCAACATCTGGTCTAGCGAAAAAGCCCACCATTGAAGTCATCCATTCCGGCTCGATAACCTCAGTGTCATTATTTAGGAACAAAAAGATCTCACCAGAAGCGAATGAAGCCCCGTAATTGCAAATTGCGGAATAATTGAATCCTTTACCCGGCCACTTAACTACGCGCACATTATCATGACGCTGTTCAAGCTCATCATAGTAGGTAAAAGTTTGCGGTTCCACGCTATTATTTTCCGCAATAATGATTTCATAGTTGCGGTACGTGGTTTTTTCAATCACCGAAGTAAGGCATGCTCTCAACAAGTCGATATGATCTTTGGTTGGAATGACGATGCTTACTTTCGGCTCATCGGCATGCTCATACCGAGCGCGATATCGAAACATCGCAGGCAAGCTCTCAACCTTTGCAGGCAGATTCATCCGATCAAAATGCCGCTGGAGCGCAAGCCTTCCCGCCTCCACCGCATACGGTTTGCTCTGTGCATTGGCACTGGTGGAACCAGGATGTTCTCTCCAGTGGTACAGCATATGAGACACATTACGTATATCACGTGCGACTTCCACGCATTTCAGTGTCAGATCGTAGTCCTGCGCCCCAGAAACATCCGCTTCAGACAAGTCGACCCGTTTTAAAGCATGCCGACTAACCATAAGCATATGCGTCACATAATTGTAGGAATATAGCAGATCCTTGTTAAAGGCAGGTTTGAAGACAGGCCACACGTAACGACCGTCCTGGAGCTTGTCTTCATCGCAATACAACAGGTCCACCTGTGGATGTTGCCTGATCTCGTGTGCATACCAATACAACGCATCAGGTTCGATTACATCATCATGATCGATAAACGCGATGTAGTCGCCTTGCGCCACAGCAATACCAACATTGGTATTTTCAGCAATACTCTTGTTTTCCGCCTTGACCACTCGAATACGATCATCGTTATATCGAGCCAGCACATTCTTCACCGTCGTAGAACCTGCAGTACTAACATCAACCACAATAAGTTCAAAATGCGTATAGGTCTGATTCAGCACAGACGACAGCAATTCCTTAAAATACTCTTCAGAAGTATTGAATGCCACACAAATCAAACTCAGCAACGGCTTCTGTTCCCAAGCTCCGCATATCTCCTTCTGAGCACGTGCATCAGCAGGGTTCAGTCGATGCTTCCTGAAGAAAAAATCATAGCTCGGATCCAGAGAAGCATGGCGCAGCTCCGCCACAGAACCGTCAAGCAGACGCTGAAACTTGGGAGCCAGCATGCAATCCGATGCGGCATCAAGCACATTATTCTCGGCCTGCACTGTTACACAGAACATGCGTGGATTCATATCCATAGCAAACGCGTAGGTCAGCCTACGATGTTTTATGGCAGTATCCTTACCTTCCGAACACATAGAATCTTCCAAGACCACAGGAGTCACTGAAAGGGGTTGCGCACACTCATCAAGCACCTGCACGACGTATGACTCGTTCTCGTTTCCGTGCATCGTGGCGGTACAGCGAACAATAACCCTCCCTTTACCGTCCGGGTAAATTCCCGTGACTTCAACATGTGGGTTCCCGGAAATGAGCCGTTCACTAATATCGCGTATGACAGCCGCTTGATCAGGATGCATTTTGTATGTCAGACGGGAACGTATCTTCGACTTCAATGGATCAACTTCAACAGTGAAGTACACCTTTCCCTCATCGTTTCGATCCACAATATCAATAAACAGATTCGTACCGTCAAGCAGTGGAAAAACTATAACCGCATCTCGATTCGAGACACTAGACCACATGTTTTCCACAGCGTCAAGCCAATATAGGTCACACGGAATCACTTGCCCTGAAACCACGGCACGGGCTGTTACCACCAAATCCGCAAAAGAAACATCTTGCAAATCCGAAAATGACAACCTCACGTACCCTTGACCGTCACCTCGGCATAACGAAATGGTTTCAACGTTCATATTGCCCTTCCTTACGGATTACCATGCATAGCACATCTAGTATTAAGCTAAAACGATAGTACTATTCCCCTAGCAAAGAGAACGTATGCCGCAACTATCCATCGTCATTCCGGCGTTTAATAACAGCCGATATCTCCCGGATTGCGTACACAGCGTCACCCATCAACATTTCCGAGACGTTGAAGCAATCATTGTAGATGACTGCAGCACCGATGACACATACGAAGTCGCATCGCAACTTGAGCACGAAGATTCTCGAGTACGACTCATCCAACATGACAAGAATTCGGGAACCTTAGCATCAAGGAAAACAGGAGTGTTGGCTTCACAAGGTCAATTCGTCATGCTCATGGATCAGGATGACGAATTGGCAGATGGGGCACTCCAAAAGCTTATTGACTTCGGCAATGCAAATCCCGCAGATATTTATCATTTCGGAGTGCAGGTTGTGGCCGCAAATAAATCGGCACAGGACGCTGCTGCCGGAATGACGTCTTTCCTCACCCCCTGCGCACGCACTTTGCATGACGCTGACATTTTGAAAGCACAGTTCAACACCGATAACGGGTTCGATTGGCATGTTCACCACAAAATGTACCGAGGCGATTTTGCTCGCACCGCATATTCATATGCGGCAGATCAACGTCTCGTGTTGTCCGACGACCTATATATGAGTTTCATTTTTGGCACTCTTGCCTCAACGTATATTGGTATTCCCGATTCACCTTGGTATCTCTATCATCTTGGTCGCGGAGATACGTTGGGAACGCAGCTTACTGTACAGTCCATCAGCACCATGGCACAGCGTGACGCACAAGCGTTCTCCATGGTCGGCGACTTCGCGAAGCGTGACAATATTCTTCCGCTTCGCAATGATTGGCATGATCGTCTCGACGATGTTCGGAATCGTCTCATTGAGCACGCTATGAACGAGTGGCAAGATAATCTGCCCTCATCAGACAAGTCTGAAGGATTGCAGAACATACTCACTCATTGGCAAGCCGATGCAGTTTGTGGTGAGCTCTACCGTTATATTCGAGATTATGCCTACGCCTATCTGGTAGCAGACAATCGATCTTCCGACGTTGCAATAAACAACCGTAAACTTGCCAATCAGTATTTGCAAAACGTAGAGCTCATCGAATCCGCACATTCCTTGCCTCAGCATTCGGCCAACCAGCACTATCTTGATTTACGCACTATCGCAAGACAGCATCTTCTTGATTCGGGAATCATAAATGCCGAAACAAATCAGGATCAATCAACCAGAGCTTCCCGCTTGAAGATTATGTTGAAGAAGCTTTTTTCTTCTCATTAGAGAATGCCTATTAGTTAGACTTTAGAAAGTTTTGGATTCAAGCAAGGAATACAATGCCGAAAATTTCGATTATCATCGCGGCCTATAACGTAGGCGATTACCTCGAGCAATGTCTTGACAGTGTTCTGACACAGACATACGCCGATTTTGAAGCCATTGTAGTAGACGATGCGAGCACTGATAATACGGCTGATATTATCCAGCAGACAGCAGCTAATGATTCTCGTATCACGCTTGTTCAGCACTCTCAGAATCTTGGCCTGCATCTCACACGTAAGACAGGCGTCGAAAAGGCTTCGGGAGAATATGCATTCTTCTTGGATGGAGATGACGATCTCGCACCTAATGCCTGTGAGCAATTCGTCAATGCAATGGAACAGCATCCCGTAGATATCCTTCATTTTGGCATAACCGTCATTGGCGAGAACGGTATTCATGATGATGAGCGCAAAGCCTTTGAGTCATTCAATAACGCACCCACTCCGGATTCAATGGGCAAAGATATAGTTCGAGATATCTTCGATGAAAGTCGCGGACAACGAGTTGATTGGCGAGTCACGCAGCGACTCTTCCGAACCGATTTATTGAAGAAATCCTTCGCATCTATGAGCAGCAGCCGACTTGAACGGGCAGAAGATGGCTACGAATGCCTCGTGATCTCTTCCCTTGCCAGCTCTTACCGCTCCCGAAAAGACTGCCGTGGATATCAGTATCATTACGGACGCGGAGTTACTGGCACCAATCAGATTTCCGCACAGAAATATGGTCTTTTCTGCGAACAGTTCAAAGCCTGTTTCGATGCAGCACAAATCTATTCCGATAGCCACTCTGAACTCGATCTACAAGATTGTGTGGATGGATATCGTTGGAAAGCCACCGAACTACTTGCCAACGATCTCAATGTCCGTGTTGCAGATGACGAAAAAAAGACAGCAGTTCAATCCATGATTGCTGTATTTGGTCAAAACATCACCGCTTGCGAAGTATGGCGATTCATACGAGATAATGCATGGAATGCCTTAACAAGTAAGGATAACGCTGAATACATGTCCCGAGTTAATGCATGGCACGATATTTCAAATATTTTCGACTTCACGCAATCAAATTCGGTTGAAGACAATCGTTATCAAAATGTCCGGCACAGGGCAGAAGAACTACTTTCCGATCTGACTTCCGAACAGAATATGGACAACTACAATAACCAGCGCGTTCGCCTGTTCGTCACCACGCATAAGAATGTGAATCGATTTGAGAGCGATGTCATGCAGCCTGTGCAGGTTGGCCTGCACGAAGGCAGCTATCGTTTCCCCTGGGCGTTCCACGATGACGAAGGCGAGAATATCTCTGACCGCAATCCACGCTATTGCGAACTGACCACCCAATATTGGGCGTGGAAGAATGTAGATGCCGATTATTACGGCTTCTGCCATTATCGCCGCTATTTTGATTTCTCCGACACTCCTCACAAGGAGAATCCATACGGCGAAATCATGGATGACTACATCGACGCCAGAGCCGTGAAAGAATATGGGCTCGATGATAAAAACATCGAGCAGATAGTTCGCCAATACGATGTCATCACCACCCCGTTTGGAGATCTCACAAAGATCATCGACAAGCATGGTACTCCTCGCGCATTGTGGGAAGCCGCTCCCCTGCTGCACGATGATGATCTGCTCCGCTGTTATCGGATTCTATGCAAGATGTATCCGGATTACAAAGAGGATGCCGATGCTTTCTTCAAGGGCAACAAGGCATGCTTCTGCAATATGTTCATTATGAAGAAGGAGATCTTCTTCGACTATTGCTCTTGGATGTTCCCGATTCTTGAGGAGTTCGATAAGAACACCAACTATAGTGCCTACAGCAAGGAAGCGTTGCGTACTCCGGGGCACCTTTCCGAACGCCTGTTGAACATCTATTTGATGCACCATAAGCGCATCTGCTCTAATTGGAAGTTCAAAGAACTGCAGTGCGTACATTTCACCAATCCGGAACCTGCCGAAGAGCTGAAGCCTCTTGATGTGTTTGACAAGCCGATTGTTCCAGTCGTGTTTGCCGCGGATGATAATTATGTTCCACAGCTCACCACCACGGTTTATTCGGCCATGAAGAATGCTGATCCGACATATTTCTATGATGTTGTGGTTCTACAACGAAACATCGCTTGGGATAAGCAGGAACGACTGCGTGACTTCTTCAAGCAGTTCCCGAACATGTCATTACGATTCACCAATGTGGAGCGTGAGCTGTCTGGATACGATCTTTCCACGAATAATGCTCATATCAGCATCGAAACCTACTATCGATTCCTGATCCAGAAGCTATTGCCGTTCTACGACAAGGTGCTGTATTTGGATTCGGATATCGTCATCAATGGCGATATTTCCAAGTTGTACAACACCGACTTGCAAGGCAAGTTGCTCGGTGCGATTCGAGATATCGACTTCCTTGCCAACCTCAACGTCAAGCATGGCAAGCGCATGGGGTATGCCAAGAATGTGCTGAAGATGAAGAATCCTTACGATTACTTCCAAGCTGGCGTTCTCGTGCTCAACACCAAGGCCATGCGCGAGCGCTACACCATCAAGCAGTGGCTTACGTATGCGTCTAACCCTGCGTTCATCTATAACGACCAAGATGTGCTTAACGCACACTGTGAGGGAGAAGTACTGTATTTACCGTGGGAGTGGAATGTGGTTCACGATTGCGGCGGACGTGTCGGCAATCTGTTTGTGCAGGCTCCGAACGACATTTATGACGCCTACATGAAGTCACGCAACAATCCGCAAATCATCCACTACGCCGGCTTTCAGAAGCCGTGGACTGATCCGGATTGCGATTTCGCATCCATTTACTGGCGTTATGCGCGCGAAACACCGTTCTATGAACGCTTGTTGAAGCGCGTGGTGAAAGCCACTGCTCCTTCGAAGCCTGTTGTTGAATCCGTCAAGCCACCTCGTGCTATTGGCGAAGACAATGCCATTCGACGCATTATCGACCCAATCATGCCGATCGGTTCTCGTCGACGTGAACTTTTCAAGGCAGTCGGACGCATAGCACGAAGCCGACACTAATTAACACTGAACAGTAAGCCGGTGAGGGGCATTGATACTGCCTTTCACCGGCTTACTGTTCATCCTCAGCTGTTTGTTTGCTCACCAGCCCCGAGCATTCCAAACATAAGCGGCACAATCATGACCATTGGTATGAGATATCTCATACCTTCTATGGTCACGGTAGCCGGTGAAATCCATAAGAACAGGAACGTGGCAACATAAGGTGCCAGCCACGCGCAATGTCGCTTTTTACGACGTATGCACTCATAGAGAACAAACACGAACATCCATGTCGACCACACCGCACGCGAGCATAATAGATTCACTATTGGAGCTCGTGCTATGTGATCATTAATCGTCTCTTGAAGTTTCTGCACTGCATTTTTGAAGCCACCAAAGCATAGTCCTAATTCCACCGAATCAGGTAATGCATAATGATCACTCCCTAAAGCGTACGTCTGCATTACCAAATCACCAGCGTTCGAATCAGTAGGTGAAGGAATGCCTAGCCAAGCCTCCTGCAAAGCGACATATGCTTCAATATATGTTTCCGGATGGGATGCCAGCCCATGGATCCAAGCAATCGCATACTGGCCTAAATATTGATCATTCTGAGAGTCCCAAGAATAACCTTTCACATTGTCCGACGCCCACCATTGGTATCGGTCGGCTACATCATCACCTAGGATTTTGTAGATAGCTTCTAGATCCTGTATCGAAATATCATTTTCATGCTGCTTCACCAGTAACGCGGATTGCTGCAACGGAACGGCAAGCATCTCTTGTTTTCCACCTTCCTGTATACGGAGTGCAGGGAAAACAATTTTCGGCATCAGTACCATAAATACTGATATAACGACAATAAAAACAGCGACAACACGCTTACGAATAATCGCTGATACTGCGAAAAATAAGATAATACAGCATATAAGCACGATGTAGACGCCAGTTTTTTTCGTAAGCCCCATCAAAAGCGCAGTCAGTAAAAACGCCGTAAAAAACTGAGGCTGTTTAAGTAATACTCCCTGAGTTCTTACCGCTTCAACAAATATCATGGCAAACCAGATAAAAAACGGCATGAACAATGAATCTTTGACCATCGTCATGGAAAACAGCGCAGTAAACGGGAATACCGCAAAGAAAATCATTTCAGCAAAACAGAATCGCCATCCAGCGCCAATATGACGACAGTAAAGAATCATTGACGCAAGAGCTGCAATGGTGACCAGTTCGATAACTATGCACCCTAGATACAACCCTCGATCAGCCGAGCCGAAAAACGCTCCTAATCGCAGAAAAGTACCAAATATCATAGTGTCGAAAACAGGATGGTGATCAGAGAGATAACTACCATCAGTAAAAGTATTCGGCTGGCCATTCCATTGGAGCAGTTGCTGCTCAGTGTCATACCAGATAACGCCCGGATAAGTAACAATCAGATACGGAAGCCAGCACAACACCAACACAACCGCAATTAACGCAAACTGTTTCTTCGACGTCCTAAAAGAGAAGATCTCCCGCAACTTACGCGAAATGTTTCGATACGTTTCAGGCTCCCGATTCAACCAAGCCAACACGCGCTCTAAAAGCAACACGAAAAGGAAGAAGAGGGTTGCGATTACGAGCGTGCACCAAAGCATACGAGGAGTGCACACCAACTGGTTATACTGTCGGACGGAATCCACAAGCGACGCCAGAAAACCACAGACTATCGCAAAAACGATTAGTAACGCACACTGCTCCGTACTCTTTTGAATCACGGCCATCCCTCAAGCCTCCGGCGACATCCCAGTACAAGTCGAAAATAGCTTATCAAACTATGGTCGCCGTTGGCTATACTCTGACCGGCATAACCTTCGATACTGCAGATACCACAGTATATGGAAGGAATTGTGTATAGCCAGCACACAATGAAAAGCAGTCGTAGCTTTTCCTTAAAGTAGAAGAGGACGATTAGCAAACATAGGGTGCGAAAGATAGTATGCGACTTTTTATTCAGATTCCATGTCTCAATGAGGAAAAGACACTTCCACTGGTACTGGAGCATATGCCGACCCAGATCCCAGGAATTGATGACATTCAACTGCTCATCATCGACGATGGCTGCTCAGATAAAACCGTTGAAGTAGCCAGAAAGCTTGGCGTTAAGCATTTTGTGCATCATGCCAAGCCAATGGGTCTGGCTCGCGCGTTCCGTGACGGCGTTGACTATGCGCTCAAGCATGGTGCCGATATCGTGGTCAACACCGATGGCGATAACCAATATCCGAGCGAAACCATCGGAGAACTTGTTCAGCCTATCATTCGACATGAAGCCGATATCGTAGTGGGCGATCGCCAGACCGCCACCATCAAGGAATTCAGCTGGTTCAAACGCAAGATGCAGCATTTCGGCTCTTGGGTGGTCAATAAGGCCGCTGGAACCAATATTCCGGATGCGGCAAGCGGCTTCCGTGCCTACTCCAAGAATTCCTTACTCAAGCTCAATATCGTCACCGAATTCAGCTATTGCATGGAAACCATCATCCAAGCCGGCAACAAGCGCATCGCCATTACCTCATATGCAATCACCACCAACCCGAAGACGCGCGAATCCCGCCTGTTCAGCAACATTTTCGAACACATGGCCAAATCCGGCGGCGCTATTATTCGCAGCTTCCTGATGTTCAAATCGAACGTCATCTTCAAATGGGCTGCCATCATCTTTGGCGTACTTGGATTGATTCCAGTAGTACGTTTTCTAGTGCTTGCCTGCATGGGACACACTGCCGGTCATGTGCAATCCTTACTACTAGGCGTCATTCTGCTGATGCTTGCAGCGTTCTGCATTGCCCTGCAAATCATCTCCGAAGTCCAGCGAATTCAACGCAAACTCGTCGAGGATCAGCTTGAAAGAACCAAAGAAATCCTTTATTCCGCTGAATACCAGAAAATCTGGGCTCAGCAAAACGAGTACGGAGAATTCCCTCCAGCCCAGCAACTTAGCTGATTTATTGCAAGGTTCCATACACCCTATAAGGAAACCCAACATTCATGTCTACAGTTCTTGCATTTGGCACCTATAGCGTGAGGAAGCATCCACGAGTCGGCATTCTCATCGACGGGCTACGTAAGAATGGCTGCAACGTCGAAGAAATCAACCAGCCTCTTTTGCTTTCCACAGCACAGCGCGTTGAAATCCTGAAAAAACCATGGAAAGTATTCGGATTCGGCTGGAATTTGCTTCGTCTTTGGAGATTACTCAGCAAACAAGCACATGCATGGACGAAGAAGAACGGCAAGCCGGATGCCGTGCTGGTCGGTTATATGGGGCATTTCGACGTACTACTCGCCCACCATGTATTTAAAGGCGTGCCGATTATTCTCGATCATCTCATTTTTGCAGGAGATACCGCGAAAGATCGTGGCGCTCAGGGACTAAAAGTCAAACTGCTGAAGAGACTCGACCGCATGGCCATCAACGCAGCATCGCTCGTGGTACTGGATACAAAAGAGCATCAGGCCATGCTCGAGCCTGAAGATCAAAGCATGGTGATTCCAGTAGGAGCCCCAGACGAATGGTACCAAACAAACAAATATGACAATACGCGCAACGCTAGTATCGTGTTTTATGGACTATATACCCCATTGCAAGGCGTTCCGGTCATAGCCAAAGCAGCACGAATACTTGCTGATCGAGGAATGACCCCACAATTCACGCTCATCGGCAAAGGCCAAGATTATGATGAGGTCCGTTCACTTTGCGAAGGGTTGAATAACGTCGAATTCCGCGAATGGGTCGAGCCGGAAGAACTACCTCAAATAGTGGCATCACATGACATCGCTTTGGGTATTTTCTCCAACACCCCGAAGGGACTGCACGTGGTTCCCAACAAGGTGTATCAGTCCATGGCTGCCGGATGTGCGGTTATCACCAGTGATACACCTCCGCAACGCCGAGCACTAGGCAATGGCGTGGTATATGTGGCTCCGAACAATCCACAAGCATTGGCAGACGCCATAGCGTCTCTTATTTCCTCTCCCAATATTCTTGCGCGCAAACAGAGCGGCGCCGCTAAAAACGCACAACGATTCACTAGTGACATCATCACACGCGAACTCTCCCAATGGATTAAAGAACATTAATCACGCTGCAAGGACGGCAATGAACAAGCTAAAAAAAGTTATGAACTCGCCACTAATCCGTTGGTTTTTCCTCGCCATCGCTTTAGCAGCACTCATATGGGTTATCATCAAAAATTGGAATCCTCTTGTAGCTGCACTTACCACACTATCGTGGCAAATCGCTACGGCTGGATTTCTCCTGGCCGTTGTATACGTCTTTTTCACCCTGTGGTCTTGGCGCGTCATTCTTGCCGATTTGGGATCTCCACTCGATTGGAGCACAGCCACCCAGTTATTTGGCATCAGCCAAATAGGTAAATACATTCCTGGCGGCGTATGGAATATTGTAGCCGCAGCAGAAATCGGCCGAGATCATGACATTCCAGCCCGCCGTTCAGTAACGGCCATGACCGTAGCCGTGCTTATCTCGTTACTTACCGGAACTGGAATCGGTGTCATCACTATACTTGGTACCTCTGTAGCCATTCAGGTACCAACTTGGGCAATCGTACTATTGCTAATCGCGCTAATCGCGTTACTTATGCCCCCTGTCTTGAATCGACTTATCGCATTTGGATTTAAGTTGCTTAAGAGGCCGACACCGGAACGCCAGATATCATTTAAAGGTTTGGGACTGGCCACATTATTAGCGGTCATTGCATGGTGCATTGCCGGCGTACAAGTATGGCTGCTAGCTTATGGCTTCGGCATGGATCTTTCCATTTCCAATATGGCACTTTCCATCGGAGCATACGCATTGGCCTGGGTAGCGGGATTCCTTGTAGTATTCGTGCCTGCAGGAACAGGTGTCAGAGAAGGAGTTCTAGGTCTCCTATTCGCAGGCTCGCTTTCATCTGGAGGCATACTGGCAGTTGTGTTAGTAAGTCGCATTACCATGACATTCGCAGACCTCGCTTTCGCAGGAGCTGGCGCACTTCTGCGGATGTCAAACAAAAGATAACACCTAGTTCTTGTCCTTCAAAATCGGGAAACGCCGTTCAGCTACATCCCAAAGGACATCAAACCAATGACCTTTGTTCCTATCAATAGTCAACTTGAAAAGCAGTGCACGCACCTTGTCTAAAATCAACGTTACAACAAATACAGCTATCCCAATAACAAAAACGATCAGAAGGATGACCGGCGCAGAGTATGTGTCATACCAATTCGAAAGATTGAACCACTGCTGCCATAATATCCCTCGGACATAATAATGCTCTGTAATTAGGTATATCCCAAACGTCGAGGCCGCACAACTATTGACAATACGACTTTGGAAATGTAGTCGGCAAAATAGCAGGAACAGCCCAAAACTTAGAGCAAGTGAAAGAACCGACCATTCTCTCTCCAAACACAATAAGTACTCATAGATCCTGTCGCTATGACCTACAGTAGCAAATGACACAATTACGTTCCAGAGTAAAATTACTATAATTGAGATTAAAAACATTTCCCATGCAGTGGCAGTTTGAAACGGTCTCATGTACCACTTGTAGTATGCGATTAGCACAAAAACATAGATAAAGCCCATGGAATTAAGGCTGATTTCTAGATTTGAGTTAGGAATCAGCGTCAATACTCCCCATAAAAATCCCATCGCGAGACAACACTGTCCATGGTATTTCTTTCCCAATGCACGTAGTCCACGCACTAGAAATGGAGATAGGAAAAGGAAAATAGCATAACTCGTCGCATACCACCACGTATTGCGAGACAGAGGGAACAATATTTTCCAAAGGGATTCTATGGTTCTTTCCTCGGGTACTTTATACAGAGTCACAGCACCCAAACATAAACTCCAAAAAAGAAGTTCTCTCTCTAAAATCCATACTTTTCGACAAGATAAACGCAAAGAAGGCGTCTTATCCACGACGAACCATGCGGAAATAATAAAGAACAGCGCAATTCCTACTTTACCTGGAGTGAAATAGAATAATTGCAAAGTTAGTTTTCTTACAGATAGTTCTTGATCCAACACAGGCAGCGCATTATGCATCACCTCGTGGTGAAGCACAATAAGCAGCATCGCGATAATTCGCAGTAATTCAATACCGGACTCACGGTTTTTGAATCGTTTCTTTACACCCATTCAACATCTGTTTCAACTATCGTCGCACCATAAAAGTATCTTTGCCGTCGCCATCCCAATCACCAACAAGAACGGTATCGCTTGTTTTGCCATAACTGAATGCTTCATCAGCAACACCACTGGCAATGGTATTTTTCACATAGAAAGTGTTACCACGACGCACGGCCAAGGAATCTTTGCCATCACCATCCCAATCACCGACATATACTTGATCATCATCGCGACCGTATGTAATCACAGTGTCCGCATTGCCACCAGTCAGTGAATTCTTAAAATAGAACACATTGCCCCGTCGAACAACAAAAGTATCATGTCCGTCACCATTCCAATCGCCAACATAAGTTTGGTCTTCGGAACGACCGTAGATAAACAACTTATCGGCAATTCCACCCTCTAGCGAATTTTTGATATAGTACGTAGACCCTCTACGCACTGCAAATGTGTCTTTGCCATCGACATCCCAATCTCCAGGCAGTACAAGATCTTCGTTCTTCCCGTAACTGAATGCACAATCAGCATTTCCTCCGGTCAACGAATACTTCGTATAAAACATATTTCCACGACGCAAGGTCAGGGAGTCCTTACCGTCTCCATTCCAATCACCTGCGTAGGCTTCGTCACCAGCACGACCGTACCCGAACGAAAAATCGGCAGCGCCGCCCTTCAAAGAATTAGACACATAATATCCGGTTCCTTCCGGATAATCAGGAACATACTCCTTATTCCCAAACGCATTCATGTCCACATTGCCACTGATGCCGTCCACTTTGCCGGAGCTGGTGTATTGCCATCCGCGACTGCCGGTCGGGAACGAGTCAAATCCCATGCGAGCGCCGTACTGCGCCACCCACGTGGTTTTAGCGTAAATGTCGGCATGGTTCAGCGGGCCTTGCAGATAGCTGGTGTACGAGTAGACGCTCAGGTTCTTGTATCCGGCGGACTGCAGTGCGCTGTACCAGTTGTTGACGATATCGTTGTACACGTTCGGATCGGTGGGCGGCTGATGCCCCTCCCACGTCCACTTTTCCAGGTCGTAGTACACGGGGTACGCCAAGTCGCTCGCGTTCACACCGAATTGCTTAAGTTTGGCGACCACGTCGGCACCTTCTTCTTTGGCAATCGACGGAGTATCCGCGTAGGAATACCAGTAGATGCCAAACGGGATGCCGAGCCGCTTGCATTCGGAAATGTTACGTTGTGCTTTCTTGTCAGCATTGTTGCCCCAACCGTAGCCGAGGCGGATAATCACGCCTTCCACGCCGTCGGCTTTCGCTTTGGCCCAGTCGATGTCGCCCTGCCATTCGGAAACGTCAATCACGCCTTTGGCTTGCTGCACGAACAGGTCGTTCTGGTAGTCGAAGAAGGCTTTCGTATTGTTGTAAGTGCCCCAGTGCGCACCGTATTCATTGCTTTCGAATTTGGAGAGCTGTACGTTCGCGTCGGCTACAGCATTTTTGACATCTTCCGCACTTACCGGAATGAAGGATTCGCCATTGGTTTTGGCGAGCGGATCCGGCTGCTGATCCTGCGTACCGACCAGTGTCGCATCGGTCACGGTTTCGCCGGTTTTAATATTCTTGACCTCACCTTCGGGGGTAACGGCCAGGTCTTCCGAAACTACAGTTGCATCGTCGGAAATCTCGCCACTGACGGTATCCGGAAGTTTCGCATTCGGATTGTCAGGCATGCTGTCTTGCGATTGCTGGTCGCCCGTCTGATCATCCGACTGATCGTCAGACTGCACAACAACGCCATTATCTGCAGTAACGGCACTTCTCTGCGCAACAGCATCCTCAATCGCAATGTCCTGCAATGCGTAAGCCGGCGTAACCGCAACGGAAGCCGTCAACGCAACCGCAGACAACGCAGTCGTAATCTTCAAAACATGATGTGGCGAAACCATTCGTCAGCCTCTCTTGAATAAAGTCATCAGCCCCAAATATTCGGCGCGAACGCCCTAATCGCCAACTCTAACCGCACCCCGCAACCCCAGCACAGCACTTCTCAAAAAATTTTAAGAAGTTCCGGCAAGCATGCAGAAGTTGAAGAATGGCCACGTGCATTATATGAGGCAACACGGAAGCGATACATCGGGGACGGACGGGTATCGTACGCTGTATATTGGCATTTCAGGTGGGCACTCGGCAGGTCAGCATTGACCAGGACCGGAAGCCGGCACCGAGGATCACAGAATAGCAGGCAGATTCTGGAGGGGTTATGGCACGGCACGGCAAGAAGCCAAGCGAGGAAAATACCTCGTCACGCGCACCGAGAACAATTGCCGGAAGCACAACGCCCAACACTTCTGTCGACTCTGCCGACGGTATTGACGCCGCTACCAGCAGCAGCGCAGCCGACACCAACGCGATCGACACCAACGCAACCGGAACACGCACAATCGTCAGTGGCGACACGGCTGAGACCAGCGATCAGCAATCGCTCGAAGCAGACGGAGCCGTTAAATCCAACGAATCCCGTCGACCGCAAGACTCGTTCGACGAGGTCATAGCGCAAGGCATCAGCGATGGCGACGCTTGGACGGACCAGCATGTAAAGCGCTTCTACCGCCAAATCATTATCACCGTAGTCGTCGTAGTTGTCGTTCTGGGTGCGATTTTCGGATTCACAGGCATACGTGCGTCGCAGCAAATGCGTGACCTGGCCGCACTAAACGACTGCAAGGAAGCCGTCACGGCCATGAACACCTCCTATTCGAAGGCGTTCCAGCTGAAGGCAAAAATCTCCGAAGCGTTCACCAGTTTTGACGAGTCTTACGACCTCGACAAGCTTGCCGAACTTCACCAGACGGAAGTCACCGCTCCGAAAACGCTGAGCTGTGCCGCCGACGCCTCCTCCACCATCAGCAAAGCCAACGCCGTAAAAGCCGAGTATGACAAGCAGGCCAAGCAGTTCAAGCAGGCCCTGCAGAAGGCCGACGAATCCACGGCCACCGATGGCGGTGACGGAACTGACGGAACGGCCAGTGGCAATAACAGCACCGATGGCACAGACTGAGCCGCAGCCACGAAAGGCGATGCTGGAGTTGCCGACGTCGCGTCCGCCACGGACGGCACTGTCGACCAATCCGGCGTAGCCGACGCAACCGGAAGAGGCTGATTTGAATAAGAAACGACTGGCACGCGTGATTATTGCCGCCGTAGTGACCGTGGCGATACTTGTGGCGATCATTGTTGGCTGCGGGCCGAAATGGGGCGATGGCTCGGTGAATGCCAACGCCAGTAACGCCGGTAACTCGAACAGTGCCGGCGGCTCCAGATCCTCCGGCACAGGCGGCTCCGGCACAAGCGACGATTCATCCGCAAACTATGCGGCCCGCGCATCGGTACAGCTCCCCTCCTACTACATGGAGAACATGGTTTTCCAACGTGGCAAAACGCTGGTAGTCAAAGGAACTGCGCAGACTTTGCAACGTGGAAAAACCATTGACCCAACACAACTGGTTACAACGATTTCCCAAGGTAAAAAATCATCATCCGCGCAAGCAAAAATTTCTAAAAACGGTGATTTCACTTGCAATTTACCTAAGCAGAAAGCAAGTCTTAAGCCATATTCATTAACAATTTCGTACAACGAAGCCACTTTGTTAACTCTGAAAAACGTGTATGTCGGCGACGTTTTTATTGCTGCCGGACAGTCGAATATGGAATTGAATTATTCGCAATACTACGAGGGCCCAGACAATGACTATAATTTCGGCGGAGGTCTGATAACAACCAACGATCTACCAAAACAGCTTTCCGACAAGAACGTGCATTTCGTTGCAAGCGCCAACACCACGGAAGGTACTGGTTTCCCACTACGCGATGTGAACGAGCAGGCTGATTCCTGGCTTGATGCGACCGCCGATAATTCTCAGCATTTCAGCTATTTGGCACAGCAGTTCGCCATGCAGCTTCGTGCCGCGCATCCAAATGTGCCCGTCGGTATTGTTCAGACCGCATGGGGCGGCACGCCGATTCGAAACCATGTGAAGGGTGGCTCCATTTATGCGAACCATATCGCGCCATTGGAGGGTTTCCATGTGGCGGGCGTGCTGTGGTACCAAGGGTGCAATGATTCCGCAAACGAGGCGACTGCATTGACATACGAATCTCAGATGACGTCGCTAATCAACCAGTATCGCGCAGTGTTCGACCAAAATGATCTGCCGTTCCTGTATGTGCAGTTGGCGCGTTGGCCCGGCTATCAGTACACTCAGAACGTGCGATTCGCGCAGTTGAGCACGTTGAGCAACGTCGGATTGCGTAATACCTCCAACGTTGCAATGACAGTGTCGCTTGATACGGACAAGGGCACTTCAACGTTGATACATCCGCTTGGCAAAGATATTCTTGGCGCGCGCATGGCCGCGCAATATCTGGCAATGTCGGAAGGCAAGGCCGTTCCCAACGGACCGCTTATCGCACATGCGAAGCATGCTTCCGATGGCACGATCATATTGTCGTTCCAAAAAGGCACCGCAACTGGTTTGCAGGCGGAAAAACCCAATTATTCGAAGACCGCTAGTGCGACCGTACCTAATTACACGGCCAATTCGGACGCGACTCCTTTGGATGGTATTGCTAATGTCGCAACGCCGACTTCCGCATCATTGCAAGGTTTTGAAATTGCTGACGATTCCGGAAAGTGGGTTTCGGCAGCGGCTGTAATCAAAGGTAAGCAGATTGTGCTGAGTGCCGCTGATGGAAGTTCGAATCTTAACACGGTAGCTCAAGTGCGTTATTGGTGGAGCGGGAATCCGGCTATTTCCAGTCTGCTCTATAACGATCTTGGATTGCCGGCAAGTCCGTTTATTGCGGTTGTTGAGTAGGATTCGCAGCCTTATAACGTTAGTCAACGTAGTGCGGGGCGCTGGATGCCATGCGGGGCGTAATACCGTTATTGCCGTTGTCATCGTCATTACCGTCTGCATTGGAATCTTGCGATTTACGAAGCGATTCCGCAGCCAATGAACGTACGGATCGAACGGAACGGCCAAGCTGCGACTGCTTTTCCTGCTCGTCCGACTGGATTGCAGGAAACGCACCAGTCACGGGGCGAACACGCCCGGTCGCAGTGGGAATGAAGCTTGGCGGCAGCACTTGCGTGGTAATAGCGCTCGGAGATGATGCATGATAGCGGGCCATCGAAGCCAGGGAATCGCGGGTATCGAGCTCACGCTGAATATCTAGCTCATCGTCGGACTCAGCCATCGCAGCACTTCCTCTCTTCCGGCGCTCTCAGCCGACAATCTCTCCACTGGTAACTGTCACCGTTTTGAGCGTAACGCAAGGCAGTATGCCACTGCGAACGAAATCAGCGATATGTGCAACTCCCCCACTGTTTCGCAACTTTTTCGTCGCACATCTACGCAACAGGCCATTGTAAAATCGCCGTTTTTGGTATGAAAAAAGGGCTTCCGGAATCATCCAGAAGCCCTGCTGGCGGAGAATACGAGATTCCGGCAGCGACTTGCTGTTTTCGGTGTAATTCCAACGTTTCTAGGCTGCCGATTAAGTGTTTCGCCGCTTAACTCGCCGCCCCTACGGCGTGTCGCGATGGGGTGAAACGGGTGGTTATGAACGGGTGCGTTTTGGATTGCGCGAAACAGGGGAGAGTATTGAGGATGCTTTTTCCATGAAGAGCGTGTAGTTTAACCAGTATATAGAACGGCCTCCCTTTGCCAACAGCAGCGATGTGCTAAAGATTACGATTCCGAATGAGGTAATGCGATCTATTCCCCATAGGCAAAGTGAAAGTGTTTTCAAGGATTATTAACCCATCGGAAGAGCTTGATTAGCTTTGATCCTTCGTGTATACAGCGTCTAGTGGGAACTAGAGTGAACCTAGTGAGCCAACATGGAAATTCAGTGGCAGGCGAAGATGTATGTCGGAATCTCAATGATTTCAACGTTTCCAAGGACGCCGGTTGGCACCATCCTGCGGCAACATGGAACCTACATGGAAATTTACAGTGCCTACATGGAAATCAGTTTGTATCAGTCAGTGGGCGCATGATGCGTGCGCTCAGCCCTTGGCTGACTGATACTAGCAAGCTTTTGTCTGACTGAACGCATGCATCATAAAGAGCAATTGGGTATCGAGCTGGTTGCGGGATGCAGGGCGGATAAAACTAATCAGCCGTTATATTCGATATGTAGGCTGGGGTCGCTTTCGTGTTCGTCAATGATTTGGTTGTAAGCCTTGACCAGACGCGAAAGGGTTTCGCGACGTGCTGCGTTGGTGAAGTGGCCATGCTCGTGCACATTGCTGGAAAGGAACGATTGCAGGTCCCAAACTTCAAGGCGGTTTTCGAAGCCCATGTCGGAGGCTAAGTCCTATGCGGTTTTGACGCGGTCG